>ERZ761602.1912-NODE-1912-length-35340-cov-7.218875_pt1 | contig 35340 bp, 32 predicted proteins | sample MGYA00512165_ERZ761602 | MGnify/ENA primary metagenome ERZ761602 (study PRJEB28899, sample SAMN02445085) | bioreactor sludge metagenome | biome: EBPR sludge; isolation source: Thorneside wastewater treatment plant | place: Australia: Brisbane, Thorneside...
GCTCTCCAAGACAACTTCGGTGCGGCCATCGAACAGGTCGTGGAGTTCCGCGGCGAGACCACGGTCGTCGTCCGCGCGGACGCCAACGTCGCCGTCCTGGACTTTCTCAAGACCCGGCACGGCTTCAACTTCCTGGCCGACCTGAGCGCCTATGACGACTGGCCCGAGGAACCGCGCTTCAAGGTCGCCTACCACCTGCGCAACCTGACCGGCCCGATCTGCCTGCGCGTCAAGTGCCCGGTCCCCGGCGACGACCCGCGGCTGGCCAGCGTCACCGGCGTGTACCCGGGCGCCAACTGGCAGGAGCGCGAGCTGTTCGACATGTTCGGGCTGCAGATCACGGGTCATCCGGACCTGCGCCGCATCCTGATGCCCGCCGACTGGCAGGGCCACCCGCTGCGCAAAGACTACCCGCTCGGCTACGAAGAAGTCCAGTTCACGTTCAACTTCGACGAGATCGACCGGAAGAAACCTTACGCGCAGGAATAACGCCGCGGCTGGACGCGGCCGGAGACCGGCATGAGCCAAGACCCCCTGTTTGAGGCCACCCTCGACGAACTGAAACACCTCTTCTCGCCGCGCGCGTTGACGGGCGAGACGATGGTGCTCAACATGGGCCCGCAGCACCCCAGCACCCACGGCGTGCTGCGCCTGATCGTGGAACTGGACGGCGAGATCATCGTCAACGCCGTGCCCGATATCGGTTTTCTGCACACCGGCATCGAAAAAAACATGGAGGCCAAGACCTTCACCAAGGCCTTGGTGATGACCGACCGCCTGGACTACCTCAACAACCTGGGCAACAACCTGGCCTACTGCCTGGCGGTGGAGCGCCTGATGGGGGTGGAGGTGCCCGAGCGCGCCCAGGTGCTGCGCGTGATCCTGGCCGAGCTGCAGCGCCTGGCCTCGCACCTGGTCTGGCTGGGCACGCACGCCAACGACATCGCCGCCCAGTCGATGCTGTTCTACTGCGTGCGCGAGCGCGAGTACATTCTCAACATCTTCGAGAGCATCGCCGGCCAGCGCATGATGACGTCGTTTATCCGGCCGGGCGGCCTGTGGCGCGACGTGACCCCCGGCTTCGAGGACGCCGTGCGCGCCTTCCTGGAGTATCTGCCGCCGCGCCTGGCCGATTACGAGGCCCTGCTCAAGAACAACCCGATCTGGCTGGACCGCACCAAGGGCGTCGGCGTCATCGACGGCGAGACGGCCGTGGCCTGGGGGCTGACCGGCGGCTCGCTGCGCGGCTCCGGCGTCAACTGGGACATCCGCAAAGCGCTGCCCTACAGCGGCTACGAGGACTACGAGTTCGACGTGCCGCTGGGTGAGAACGGTGACGTCTACGACCGCTACTGGGTGCGCATGCAGGAGTTCTACCAGTCGCTGCGCATCCTGCACCAGGCGCTGGCCAAGCTCAAGAAGATCGGCCCGGGGCCGGTGCTGACGGCCGACCGCAAGGTGGCGCCGCCGCCGCGCTCCGAGCTGGGCACCAGCATGGAGGCCCTGATCCACCACTTCAAGCTGTGGACGGAGGGCTTCGCGGCGCCCAAGGGCGAGGTCTACGTGCCGACCGAGTCGCCGCGCGGCGAGCTGGGTTTCTACCTGGTGGGCAACGGCGGGCCCAAGCCGCATCGCGCGCATGTGCGCACGCCGTCCTTCATCAACCTGCAGGCCACGCCGCTCATGGTGAAGGACCACTACATCGCCGACGTGATCGCCGTGATCGGCAGCATCGACATCGTGCTGGGCGACATCGACCGCTGACGCCCGCTGGACGGAGGCCCTAAGTGCTGGCTGAGAAGTACGCCGACGAGATCCAGAAGATCCTGAGCCGCTATCCGCCCGAGTGGAAACGCTCGGCCGTGATGCCGCTGCTGCACCTGGCGCAGCGGGAATATGGGCAGGTGACCCCGCCCGTCCTGGCCGAGGTGGGCGCGCTGTGCGGCCTGGAGCCGACCCAGGTGGCCGGGGTGGTGGGCTTCTACTCGCTCTACCATGACCATCCGGCCGGCCGGCGCCGCGTGCAGATCTGCACCGATCTGCCCTGTGCGCTGCGCGGTGCCGAGCGCTTCGGCCAGGAGTTGTGCCAGAAGCTCGGCGTGGGCTGGGACGAGACCACGGCCGACGGCGAGTTCACGGTCGAACACGTCATGTGCGTGGGCGCCTGCGACAAGGCCCCGGTTTTTCAGATCCAGGATGAGACGGGTATCCACTTTCACGAGAGCCCGGCGCCGGATCAGCCGCTGACGGTGGAGCAGGCGCTGGAAAGCCTCAACCGCCTCAAAGCCCAGTGAGGCTCAGCCGCCGCTGACCAACGCCCGGCCCTGATCATCACTTGCTGACGGCTAACCAGGTATGGACCACATTCTGCTCCGGCACCGCGACATCCCCGACATCCACCAGCTCGACGTCTATCTGCGGCACGGCGGCTTCGAGGCCTTCCGCAAGGCCGTCACCACCCTGACGCCGGCGCAGGTCATCGACGAGGTCAAGGCGTCCGGCCTGCGCGGCCGCGGCGGCGCCGGCTTCCCGACCGGCCTGAAGTGGAGCTTCCTGACCAAGGGCGTCTACCCGCGCTACGTCGTGGTCAACACCGACGAGTCCGAGCCGGGGACGTTCAAAGACCGCGAGATCATCGAGCGCAACCCCTTCCAGTTCATCGAGGGCGCGCTGATCTGCGCCTACGCGGCCGAGGCCAACACGGTCTACAACTACATCCGCGGCGAATACTGGGATGCGGCCGCCTGGCTGGACGAGTGCCTGGCCGCAGCCCGCGCGCGCGGGTTCATCGGCCCGAACGTCTTCGGCAGCGCCTACTCGGTGGAGTTCCACAACCACCTGGGCGCCGGCGCTTACATCTGCGGCGAGGAGAGCGCGCTGCTGGAATCGATCGAGGGCAAGCTTGGCCAGCCGCGTCTCAAGCCGCCGTTCCCGGCCGACAAGGGCCTGTACGGCAAGCCGACGGTGGTCAACAACACGGAAACGCTCACCAACGTGCCCTACATCCTGCAGCACGGCGCCGCCGCCTACAAGCAGTTCGGCACCGAGAAGAGCCCGGGCCGCAAGGTCTTCTCCCTGTCCGGGAACGTCAACCGGCCCGGCAATTACGAGCTGCCGCTGGGCGTGACCCTGCGCGAGCTGATCTACACCCACGGCGGCGGCGTGCCCGGCGACAAGAAGGTGAAGGCCGTCATGCTGGCCGGCGCCTCGTCCAGCGTCCTGGCCGTCACCGACGACATCCTGGACACGGCCTTGGATTACGAGGCGGTGGCCGCCAAGGGCGCCATGCTCGGCTCGGCGTCCGTGATCGTGCTGGACGAGAGCGTGGACCTGGCCTGGGTGGCGCTCAAGACCACGCGCTTCTTCAAGCACGAGTCGTGCGGCAAGTGCACGCCCTGCCGCGAGGGCACCTACTGGATGCTCAACATCCTGGAGCGCGTGAACCGCGGCGAGGCCGTCAAGGCCGACGTGGACCTGCTGCACAACGTGGCCTCCCAGATCCAGAACAAGTGCCTGTGCCCGCTGGGCGAGTTCTCGGTGACGCCGGTGCTCTCCAGCCTGAAGGCCTTCCGCGCCGACTTCGACGCGCACGCCAAGGACGCCGCTCCCAAGCCGGCGCCCAAGCCCGCGGCGGCCAAACCCGCGGCGGCCAAGTCGGCGCCCGCCAAGGCGGCGCCCGCTCCCGCCGGTGACTAGAGACGAGCAACTATGGCAGACCTGGTGACCCTGACGATCGACGGCGTGAAAGTGTCCGTGCCCAAGGGCACGCTGATCGTGGATGCCGCCAAGCGCATCGACAACGACATCCCCGTCTTCTGTTACCACCCCAAGCTCAAGCCGGTGGGCATGTGCCGCATGTGCCTGGTGGAAGTCGGGCGCGTGCAGCGCGACCGGGCCAGCGGCCAGATCCTGGCCGACGAGACCGGCCAGCCCAAGGTGGCCTTTGGCCCCAAGCTGGAGACGGCCTGCACCACGCCGGTGGAAGACGGCATGGTCGTCGTCGGCGCCAGCGCCAAGGTCACGGACGCGCGCGACGACGTCATCGAGTTCATCCTGACCTCGCACCCGCTGGATTGTCCGATCTGCGACAAGGGCGGCGAATGCCCGCTGCAGAACCTGACCATGCGCCATGGGCCGGGCACCAGCCGCTTCCTTTTCGGCGAGAAGATGCACTTCGAGAAGCATGTGCCGCTCGGGAAGCCGGACGAGGCCCTGATCTACCTGGACCGCGAGCGCTGCATCCAGTGCGCGCGCTGCACGCGCTTCAGCGATGAGGTGGCCGACGACCACGTGCTCGGCTTCTACGAGCGCGGCCGCCGGCTGGAGATCGCCACCTTCTCCGACCCAGGCTTTGACTCCAAGTTCTCGGGCAACACCACCGATATCTGCCCGGTCGGCGCCCTGACCACGGCCGATTTCCGCTTCGGCGCCCGGCCATGGGAGCTGACGCCGGCCGCCTCGCTGTGTCCCCACTGCCCGGTCGGCTGCAACGTCACTTTCAGCACCCGGCGCGAGGCGAAGTCCGGCGGCCAGCCGGTCATCAAGCGCATCCTGCCGCGCCAGAACGAGGCCGTCAACGAGATCTGGCTGTGTGATAAGGGCCGCTTCGGCCACCACTTTGCCGAGAGCCCGGACCGCCTCAAGACGCCGCTGGTGCGCCGGGATGGCGCGCTCGTGGAAGCCAGCTGGGACGAGGCGCTGGCGCTCGCCGCCGAGAAGTTGAATGCGGCCGGCGCGGGCGTGGCGGCGCTGCTGGGCGGCCAGCTGAGCAACGAAGACCTGTTCGCCGTGAAGACGGTGGTGGACGGCCTGGGCGGCCGTTCGGCGGTCTATGGGACCATGGGCGGCGGCGAGGCGGTGCGGCTCGTCGGCGTCGGCGCGGGCACCAACTTCGGGGCGCTGGGCGCCGGCACGGCCATCCTCGTCATCGCGTCCGACCTGGAAGAAGAAGCGCCGCTGTGGTGGCTGCGCGTCAAGCAGGCGGCCGAACGCGGCGCCACCCTGATCGTGGCCAACGCCCGGCCCACCAAGCTGGACCGCTATGCGCGCCACAAGGTGCGCTACACCTACGGCCATGAAGTGGCGGCCGTGCTCGGCATGCTGGTGGCGGGCTCCAACGACTACGCCGAGACCTTCGCCAAAGCCGAGAACGCCGTGGTCCTGTTCGGCCAGGAGGGCCTGGACCCGGCCGGCTCGGCGGCCCTGGCGCAGGCCTGCGCCAATCTGCTGATCGCCACCAACCACTACGGCCGGCCCAACAACGGCCTGGTGGGCGTCTGGCCGCAGGCCAACACGATGGGCGCCTGGGAGCTGGGGCTGCCGGCGCGCGATCCGCGCCAGCCGCTGCCCGGCGTGACGGCCACCTGGATCGCGGCCGCCGACCCGGTGGGCGACGGCCGGGTGAGCGCCGCTGACCTGCGCGCGGCCGGCTTTGTGCTGGTGCAGGAGCTGTTCCTGACCGAGACGGCCAAGGCCGCGGACGTGGTGCTGCCCGCTACGGCCTGGGCCGAGCGCGATGGCACGTACACCAACGGCGAACGGCGCGTGCAGCGCTTCTACCCGGCCGTGCCGGCCAAGGGGCGCCCGGATTTCCAGATCGCGGCCGACCTGGGCGCGCGCCTGGGCGTGACGCTGCCGCGCTTCGCGTCGCAGCTCTTCCTCGAGATCGCCAAGGCCGTCCCGGCCTTCGCCGGTTTAAGCTACACCGACCTCGCCCGGGTGGAGCCGCAGTTCCCGGACGTGGGCGGGCGTGACCAGTACTATGGCGGCGCGTCTTACACCAACGAGCAGGGCCTGGGCGTGCAGCTCAAGTCCGGCGCGGAGCGCGGCGCCGCCGTGGCCGCGCATCCGGTGGACGTGCCACACGCTGGCCCGGCCACGCTGACGCTGGTGCCAACGACGCTGTTGTACGACCGCGGCACGACCCTGGCGCCGACGCGGCTGCTGGCGCCGCGCACTCCGGCCGCGCACGTGGTGCTGAGCGCCGCCGACGCGGCCCGCCTGGGCGTCGCCGACGGCGATACCGTGAGCGTGGCCGTGGACGGCGCGGCCGTCACGGTGACGGCGCGGGTGGACAGCCACGCGCCGGAAGGGTTTGTGCGGATGCCGCGCAGCCTGGGCGCCGTCACGCCGCCCGGCCCGATGGCGGTGACCGTGCAGAAAATCGCCGCGACCGAGCGGGTCGCCGTTCGCTGAGCACAGGGTAACGCTATGGATATCGCCTGGTATCGCTGGGTCGAGTGGCTGGTCAAGGCCATCATCAGCACGGTCGTGCTGCTGGCGGGCTTCGCCTACATGACCTGGGCTGAACGCAAGGTGTCGGCGCTGGTGCAGACGCGCATTGGCCCCAACCGGCTCGGACCGTTCGGCCTGCTCCAGCCCGTGGCCGACGGCATCAAGCTGATCTTCAAGGAAGAGCTGATCCCGGCCGGCGCCAACAAAGCGATCTTCCTGCTGGCGCCCATCATCACGGTGGTGCCGGCGCTGATCGTGCTGGCGGTGGTGCCGTGGGGGCCGCCGGTGGCCAACTTCTACGGGCCGGGCGAGGACCTGCCCCTGGGCATCGCCGACCTGAACGTCGGCATGATGTATATCCTGTCGGTGACCTCCATCGCCATTTACGGCGTCACGCTGGGCGGCTGGGCGTCGTCCAACAAGTACGCCACGCTGGGCGGCCTGCGCTCGTCGGCGCAGATGGTCAGTTACGAGCTGGCGTTGGGCCTGGCCGTAGTGGGGCCGTTGATGCTGGCCGGCTCGATGAGCATGCTGGACATCGTGGACGCGCAGAGTTTCGCGCCGGGCCAGTGGCCGTGGTTTGTCGTCATTCAGCCGCTGGCGGCCCTGATCTTCTATATCGCCGGGCTGGCCGAGGTCAACCGCGCGCCGTTCGACATGCCGGAAGCGGAGCAGGAGCTGACGGCCGGCTACCACACCGAGTATTCGGGCATGAAGTTCGCGCTCTTCTTCATGGCCGAGTACATCAAGATGATCGGCGTCAGCGCCATCTTCGCCACGCTCTTCCTGGGCGGCTGGCAGGGGCCGTTCGTCTACCAGGTGCCGTGGCTGGGCATCGTCTACTTCTGGGGCAAGGTCATCCTCTCGCTGGTCTTCATGATCTGGACGCGTTCCACGCTGCCGCGCCTGCGCTATGACCGGCTGATGGCCTTCGGCTGGAAGGTGCTGCTGCCGGCGGCGCTGGTCAACGTCATGGTCACGGCGGCGGCTTTGCTCGGCGACGCCGTGGTCCTGGGGGCGGTGTTGAGCGTGTTGGGAGTCGTGGTCGTCGGCGTGATCTTCTTCGCCTTCGCGCGGCGGCGCCAGCCGGCCCGGCGTCCGCGCCCGGCGGCGTCCGAGGCCACCGGGCCGTAGGTAAGATCCGGCCCGCGGCCGGGCCGGAGGGAGAAAGCGATGTTTTCCGAGATCATCAAAGGGTATGTGACGACGGGCAAGTACGCGTTCGAGCCGCGGGTGACCACGGAGTACCCGGACGCCAAGCGGCCGGTGGCGCCGCGCTTCAAGGGCCGCCACGAGCTCAAACGCTATGCCAACGGCCTGGAGAAGTGCATCGGCTGCGCGCTGTGCGCGGCGGCCTGCCCGGCCGACGCCATCTTCGTGGAGGCCTCCGAGAACACGGACGAGCAGCGCTTCTCGCCCGGCGAGCGCTACGCCAGCACCTACGAGATCAACCTGCTGCGCTGCATTTTCTGCGGCTTCTGTGAGGACGCCTGCCCGACCGAGGCGATCGTGCTGGAGAGCCAGTACGAGCTGGCCTATTACGACCGCCGCTCGTCGATCATCACCAAGGAGCAGCTGCTGGTGACGGTGCCGGCCGGCGGCCAGCCGACGCCGCAGCAGGTGGAGCCCGGCCGGTTCACCCGCGCCGTGCCGGAGATGAAGGACCCCGACTAGAGCCGGCGCCAGCCGGGGCCGAGGCCAGCGGCTGGCGCTTGGAGAGCGCGCATGACCATTGAACTCGTCCTGTTCTTCCTGCTGGCCGTGGTCGCCATCGGTGCGGCCGTGGGGATGCTGCTCAGCAAGAATGCCGTGCACTCGGCCCTGTTTTTGGTGCTCAATTTCGCGACGGTGGCCTTCTTTTTCCTGTTCCTGGGAGCGCCGTTCATCGCCATGGTGCAAGTGACGGTGTACGCCGGCGCCATCATGGTGCTGTTCTTGTTCGTCATCATGCTGCTGGGAGCCGAGCAGCTGCGCCAGCCAAGCACCGTCCTGCCCTGGCAGCCGCCGCTGACCGTCTTCCTGGCCGTGGTCTTCGTGGGCGCGGCCTGGCTGTACTTCGCCAACGCCGGCCCGGGCAGCCTGGCGGCCCCGCCGCCGTTCGCGACGGCCGAGGCGGCCGGCGCCTTCGGCAGCCCGCAAGCGGTCGGCCAGACCTTGTTCCAGACCTACGTCCTGCCGTTTGAAATCACGTCCTTCCTGCTGCTGATCGGCATGATCGGGGCCGTGGTGCTGACGCGGGACGACAAGAAGAGATAACGTCAAGGTCCGGTCTCCAGGCTCAGTCCTTGAGGTTGGAGATCAGGGACTGGCAACCCGAGGCGAGAACGATCATGATCCCAACCAGTTATTACCTAGCCCTGTCCGCCGTCCTGTTCGCCATCGGCGTCACCGGGGTGCTGACGCGGCGCAACGCCATCATCGTCTTCATGTCGGTGGAGTTGATGCTGAACTCGGCCAACCTGACCTTCGTGGCCTTCGCGCGCCAGTTCATGGACCTCTCCGGCCAGGTCTTCGTCTTCTTCGTCATGGTCGTGGCGGCGGCCGAAGTGGCGGTGGGGCTGGCCCTGATCGTGGCCATCTTCCGCTCCAAGCAGAGCATCAGCCTGGATGAGCTGAACCAGCTCAAGGGATAAGGCGGCCCATGTTCTCTCTCGTTCCCCTCGTCGTCCTGTTCCCGCTGGCCGGCTTCGCGGCCAACGCCTTCTTCGGCAGGCAGCTGGGCGCCGCGCGCGCCGGCCTGCTGGCGGTGCTGGCGGCCGGCGCGGCCTTCCTGGTGGCCGTTGTCCAGCTGGCGGCCCTGGCCGGCAATGGTTTTGCGCCGGTCACGGTGCCGGTGGCCGAGTGGCTGCGCGTCGGCGATTTCCACGTGGCCTGGGCCTTCCAGGTGGACACGCTCTCGGTCACGATGATGCTGGTGGTGGCCGGCGTGGGCACGCTCATCCACATCTACGCCCTCGGCTACATGCGTGAGGACGTTCAGCACAACGGCGACCCCGGCCGCTACCCGCGCTTCTTCGTCTACCTGAACCTGTTCCTGGCCAGCATGCTGGTGCTGGTGGGCGCCGACAACTTCCTGATGCTGTTCGTGGGCTGGGAGGGTGTGGGCCTGTGCTCGTACCTGCTGATCGGCTTCTGGTTCGAGAAGGGCGCGGCCGGCCTGGGCAATGCCCGCGCGGCCATGAAGGCGTTCGTGGTCAACCGCATCGGCGACTTCGGCCTGCTGCTGGCGATGTTCCTGATCTACTGGACCTTCGGCACGCTCACCTTCAGCGAGCTGTTCGAGCGGCTGAAGACCGTGCGCCTGGACGCCACCGGCCAGCTGATCGTCACCGCCATCACGCTGCTGCTGCTGCTGGGCGCCACCGGCAAGAGCGCGCAGCTGCCGCTGTACGTCTGGCTGCCGGACGCCATGGCCGGCCCGACGCCGGTCTCGGCCCTGATCCACGCCGCGACGATGGTGACGGCCGGCATCTACATGATCACGCGCAACCACGTCCTGTTCGCGCTGGCGCCGCAGTCTATGGAGGTGGTGGCCTGGATCGGCGCGGCCACGGCCCTGTTCGCGGGCACCATCGCCGTGGCGCAGACCGACATCAAGCGCGTGCTGGCCTACTCCACTATCTCGCAGCTGGGCTTCATGATCGCGGCCGTGGGCCTGGGCGCCTACGTGGCCGGGATGTTCCACCTGGTGACGCACGCCTTCTTCAAGGCGCTGCTCTTCCTCAGCGCCGGCTCGGTGATCCAGGCCGTGGAGCGCGGGGGGGCGCAGGGGGGCGCGCACGCCGGCCAGAGTGCGGAGGCGCACCACGATCCGCAGGACATGCGCTTCATGGGCGGGCTGTGGGGCAAGCTGCCGATCACGCAGTGGGTGTTCCTGATCGGGGCGCTGGCCCTGGCCGGTCTGCCGCCGCTGGCCGGCTTCTTCTCCAAGGACGAGATCCTGCTGGACGCGTTTGAGCACAACCCGGCCATCTTCTGGGTGCTGGTGGCGGCCGCCTTCCTGACGGCCTTCTACATGGGCCGGCAGTTGCTGCTGGTGTTCTTCGGCCAGCCGCGTTCAACCGCCGCCGCCCACGCCACCGAGAGCCCGGCCGTAGTGACCACGCCGCTGATCATCCTGGCGCTGCTATCGTTCTTCGGCGGCCTGCTCAACCTGCCCAAGTTCGGCCTGTACGGCTATGCCGGCTCATTGCTGCTGAAGGAGTTCCTGTCCTTCAGCGTGGAGGCCGAGGCGCTGCCGTTCAACGCCTTTGTGGCCGGCCTGTCCACGGTGCTGGCGCTGGCGGCCCTGGGGCTGGCCTACGTGCTGTACGGCCGCGCCCAGGCCACGGCCCAGGACCGTGATCCGCTGGCCGCGTTGCTCGGCCCGGTCTTCGGCTGGCTGCGGGACAAGTGGTACGTGGACGAGCTGTACGGCTTCCTGGTGGTGACGCCCTTCAACACACTCAGCCAGCTGGCGGCCCGCGCCCTGGACCTGGGCGGTGTGGATATGACCTTCAACAACCTGGGCGAGCTGGCCCGGGCCGTGGGCGCCGGCCTGGCGCGCTTCCAGCTGGGCTACGCCCGGCGGTACGCGCTGGTGATGTTCCTGGGCGCCGTGGCCGTGCTGGCCTATTTCCTGATCGCGCGCTGACATGGACGTTCTCTTCTCCACCCTCACGACCGTCACCGCTTTTCCGCTCGTCGGCGTGGTGATCCTGCTGTTCATGCGCGGCGAGCAGAAGACCGCGCTGCGCTGGGTCGCCCTGACGACGGCGCTGATCACGTTCGGCCTGTCGCTGCTCATGCTGGCCCAGTTCAGCATCGCGCCGGGCTTCCAGCTGGTCATCCGGACGCCTTGGTTCCGGGTCGGCGATTTCGCCGCCGATTTCTACCTGGGCGTGGACGGCATCAGCGTGCTGCTGGTGCTGCTGACCACGTTCCTGGTGCCGATCGCCATCGCTTCCACCTGGGAGGCCGTGCAGGACCGCGTCCGGGAGTTCCTGATTGCGTTCCTGCTGCTGGAAGTGGGCATGGTCGGCGTATTCCTGGCGCTGGACCTGGTGCTGTTCTACGTGTTCTGGGAGTTCACGCTCCTGCCGATGCTGTTCCTGATCGGCATCTGGGGCGGCGAGCGCCGGACCTACGCCGCGCTCAAGTTTTTCCTGTACACGTTCGCGGGCTCGATCTTCATGCTGGTGGCGATCGTGTGGCTGGGGCTGAGCTACGGCACGTTTGCGCTGCCGGAGCTGATGGCGCGGGGTCTGCCAGCCGGGACGCAGACCTGGCTGTTCCTGGCCTTTGCCCTGGCCTTCGCCATCAAGGTGCCGGTCTGGCCGCTGCACTCCTGGCTGCCGGACGCGCACGTCGAGGCGCCCACGGCCGGCTCGGTGATCCTGGCCGGCGTCCTGCTGAAGCTGGGCACCTATGGCTTCGTGCGCTTCAACCTGGGCTTGTTCCCGCAGGCGGCGGTGCAGTTCGCGCCGTTCCTGGGCGTGCTGGCCGTCATCGGCATCCTGTACGGCGCGCTGGTGTCCTACGCGCAGGCGGACGCCAAGAAACTGGTGGCGTACTCATCGGTCAGCCACCTGGGCTTTGTGATGCTCGGCCTGTTCGCGCTCAACCCGCTCGGCCTGCAGGGCGCGCTGCTGCAGATGATCAACCATGGCCTGAGCACGGGCGCGCTCTTCCTGCTGGTCGGCTTCATCTACGAGCGCCGGCACACGCGCCTGCTGTCCGAGTTCGGCGGGCTGTGGAAGGTCATGCCAATCTACGCGGCGCTGGCGCTGGTGGTCTTCCTGTCGTCGGCCGGGCTGCCCGGCTTGAACGGCTTCGTCGGCGAGTTCACGATCCTGCTGGGCGCCTGGGACGGCTACGCTCACTGGGGCTTTGCGGCCGCCGCCGCGCTGGGCGTGATCCTGGCCGCGGTCTACCTGCTCTGGCTCTTCTTCAAGATGTTCCAGGGCGAGGTGACCAACCCGAAGAATGCCGGGCTGCCGGATCTGACGCGGCGCGAGGTGGCGCTGCTGGTGCCGCTTCTGATCCTGATCGTCTGGATCGGCGTCTACCCGCAGCCGTTCTTCGATCTGATGGCGCCGGCCGTGGACGCGCTGGCCGCCAACCTGAGCGCCGCGGCGTTGGCGGTGCGCTGAGGCGGACCTGATTCATGACCGGGGCGGTGGACCGCGCGCCCCTCGGCTGTGGCGGATGACGCTATGACTCAAACTGATTTCATTGTGCTGCTGCCCGTGCTGGTCCTGGCTGGCTGGGCGCTGGTGCTCCTGCTGGTGGACCTGTTCGTGCCGGCGGGGCGCAAGGCCCTCACCGGCTGGCTGGCCCTGGTAGGTCCGGCCGGCGCGGTGCTGGCGCTGACGCTCTGGCCGAACGGCGGAGCATTGACCGGCTTTGGCGGGATGCTGGCGGCGGATGGCTTCGCGGTCTTCCTGCACCTGCTCTTCCTGGGCAGCGCCGCCCTCATCATCCTGCTGGCCCTCACCTACCTGCCGCGCGCCGGGATCGAGCGCGGTGAGTTCTACGTCCTGCTGCTGCTCACGGTCAGCGGCATGCTGCTGATGGCCCAGGCCGCCGACCTGATCGTGGTCTTCCTGGCGCTGGAACTGCTCTCCATCCCGCTCTACATCCTGGCCGGCTTTGCGCGCCCGCGGCTCTCGTCGGAAGAGTCGGCCATGAAGTACTTCCTGCTGGGCGCTTTCGCCTCGGGTTTCTTCGTCTATGGCGTGGCGCTGACCTACGGGGCGGCCGGCTCCACCAACCTGAACGCCATCGTGACGGCGGCGCAGACCGGCCTGGTCCAGGGGGCGGCGGCCGCGCAGGCGCTGCCAGTGGCCCGCAGCCTGCTGGTGGCCGGCGCGGCCCTGATCCTGGTGGGGTTGGGCTTCAAGGTGGCGGCCGTGCCCTTCCACATGTGGACGCCGGACGTGTACGAGGGCGCGCCCTCGGTGGTGACGGCCTTCATGTCGGTGGGGGCCAAGGCCGGCGGCTTCGCGGCCCTGCTGCGCGTCTTTGTGACCGCCTTCCCGGGCCTGGCGCCGCAGTGGGCGAGCCTGCTGGCGATCCTGGCGGCGCTGACCATGATCGTGGGTAATTTTGCCGCGCTGCGCCAGGGCAACATCAAGCGCCTGCTGGCCTACTCCAGCATCGCGCACGCCGGCTACATCCTGATGGCGCTGCCGGCGGCCGGCTCGTCTTTCGCCGCGCAGAGCGACTACGCCGTGGGTTCGGCGCTGTTCTACCTGCTGGCCTACGCCCTGACCACGCTGGGCGCCTGGGCGGTGGTGATGGCCGTGGAACGCCAGGAAGGCGACGGCCTGGCCCTGACGGATTACGCCGGCCTGGCGGCGCGGCGGCCGGGGCTGGCGCTGGCGATGGCGTTGTTCATGTTCTCGCTCACCGGCCTGCCGCCGACGGCGGGTTTCATCGCCAAGTTCTCGCTCTTCCGGGCCGCCATCGACGCCGGCTACCTGTGGCTGGCCATCGTCGGCGTGCTCACGTCGCTGGTGTCGGCCTATTACTACTTGCGGGTGGTGGTGCTGATGTTCATGCGCCCCGGCGCGGCCCAGGCGCTGGCGCGGCCCACGCTCGACTTGGCGGTGGGCGTGACCGCGCTTGCCACGCTGCTGATCGGCCTGCTGCCCGGCCCGCTGCTGGACCTGGCGCAGCGCTCGGTGTTGACGCTGACGCGTTGACGCCGCGCCCAGTGTTAAGGCAACGCCCCGGCCCTCGCGCCGGGGCGTTTTGTTTCCAGGCTGGGGGCCTTTACCGCGCGGCCTTCAGCCGGATCTGCTGCGGGCTATCGCCGGAGACGGTCAGCTCCTTGCGGGCTTGCATGTCTAGCTTGACGCAGGTGAGGTACCAGGTGATGGAGCCCTCGAAGCGGCCGGCCAGGGCCGTGTTCACGGCCGCTGCCAGCTCCTTGAAAGTCAGCGTATCCTGCTTTCGCAGGGCGGCGACGATGGCGGCGCGCACCTGGTCATACTTGGCGCGGCTGATACGCACCCCTTGTTTGCCGCGCGCCGGGTTGAGCGTGAGGATGGTGTCGTCCATGCGGCCTCCGAGCGAATGGCCGCGATTGTAGTGAGGCGTGCCGGTCCGGTCAAGCCGGCGCGCCTGTGTTACCATTGCCTGCCGTTTTCGCTCAAAGTGATATCGACCATGTTCTCGCGCACCCGCACCCGCCTCACCAACTTCTTCTCGCTGCCGCCCGCTCAGGTGGCGCACCCCGACCTCGCCCGGGATTTCCGCCGCAATTTCCTGGCCAACATGCTGGACATGACCACCTGGCTGTTCGGCATCAGCTTTATCTCGGTCAGCGCCATCCTGCCGGTCTTCGCCAGCCGCCTGACAGAGTCACCCATCGTCATCGGCCTGATCCCGGCCATCCTGGACGCCGGCTGGTTCCTGCCGCAGCTCTTCCTGGCGCCGCTGGTGGAGCGCCAGCCGCGCAAGCTGCCGCTGGTGCTGTGGCTGGGCGCGCTCGAGCGCGTGCCATTCCTGTTGATGCCGCTGGTGGCCCTGTGGGTGCCCACGCTGCCGGCCGGCACCGGGATCGCGGTCTTCCTGGCGCTGCAGGCCTGGCGCGCTCTCGGCAGCGGGGTGGTGGCGGTGCCGTGGCAGGAGTTGATGGCCAAGGTCATCCCGGTGACGCATCGCGGGCGCTTCTTCGGTGTGGCGCACCTGGCGGGCCAGCTGCTCGGCGTGGGCGGCGCGGCGCTGGCGGCCGTCATCCTGGCCGCGCTGCCTTATCCGCAGAACTTCGCCCTGAGCTTCGCCGTCGGGGCGGCCGGCGTGTGGCTCTCGTTCATCTTCCTGGTGTTCACCAAGGAGCCGGCCCTGCCGCCGCCGGCCGGCGCGCCAGCTACCCGCCTGGACCGCGAGTACGCGCGGCGGCTGTGGCAAATCCTCAAGCGCGACGCTAACTTCCGCCTGTACCTGATCAGCCGCTGGCTGACCTACCTGGGGACGATGGCGTCCGGCTTCCTGGCCGTGTACGCGGTGAAGCGCTTCAGCCTGGCCGACGATGTGGCCGGGATTTTCACCGGCCTCCTGTTCCTGACCGGCGTGGTCGGCTATGCCATCTGGGGCATGCTTGGCGACCGCCACGGCCACAAGCGCGTGATGGTGCTGGCGACGGTGCTCTGGCTGGCCACGCTGGGTGTGGCTCTCCTGGCCAACGCGGCCTGGGTCTTCTACCTGGTCTTTGCGCTGATGGGGCTGAGCAGCTCGGCCGGCCAGCTCTCCGATCTCAACCTGGCAATGGAGTTCGGCAACGAGGCCGAGCGGCCGACGTACGTGGGGTTGACGCGCACGGTGACCGGCCCGGCGCTGCTGATCGCGCCGATCTTCGGCGGCTGGCTGGCGCAGACCTGGGGGTACCCGGCGTTGCTGACGGCGGCGCTGGTGTTCGCCGTGGCGGGCGGGGGGCTGCTGGCCTGGGGCGTGCGCGAGCCGCGCCACTTGGCGGCGGCGGTCACGCCGGCGCCGGCGCCAGTCGCTGAAGGATGAAGTCCGCGATGGCCGCGGCCCCGTTCGGCCCGGCCGGCGCGCGGCGCGGCAAATCCAGCAGGCGCGGCAGGAAGGCGCTCCAGTCCCCGGAGTCGAAGGCGGCCTCCGGCACGTCTACCGCCGGCATGTGCGCGGCCACGTAATCCCCCAGCACGTCTGACTCGCGAAACCCCGGCCGGCGGATGAACCCGTACGGCACGCCGGCGTGGTAAGCCTCCGCCAGCGTGCTGTAGCCGAGCTTGCCGATCACGGCGTCGCAGCTGTTCACCAGATCGGGATGATAGATAGGCGAGTGATGCGGCAGCCGGACGAGGTTGTCGTCTTGTTCCCAACGCTCGCCGCCGCCCGGGATGATGAACCACACCCCGCGGTACGCGCGCAGCGCCTCCAGAAAACCGTAGCGCGGCTGGACGCCGCCCATGGTGAGCAGCACGGCCTTGGTCCGCGCCGGCAGGCCCAGCTTGCGGCGCACCGCCAGGACGGACTCGCGCGGCGTGCGCGCCACCGGGCGCGTCGTCAGGTCGGCTGGGCCGGGGTGGCAGAACGGCTCGGTCTGGACGCGGTACGTGGCGCCGGCGTACAGGCCGCGCAGCGTTTCGGCGTGCGCGCGCAGGCGCGGGGCCTCGTCGAAATAGCCGGCGTAGATCCAGTCCCAGGTGAAGTTCTCCACCAGCACGGTCGGCAGGCCGGCCGCCTTTCCCACCGCAATCCCAAGCGCGGCGATGTCACACAGCACCAGGCGGCAGCCGGCGCTGACGAGTTGGTCGGCCAGCCGGTCCACCAGGCCGGGATCGAAGGGCAGCAGCACGTCCAGGCGGCGCGCGGTCTCGTCCAGGTCGGCCTGGATGGGCGTGATTTGCGCCAGGCCGACGTCGGTGGCCAGGCGGTGATAGGTGTAGGCGCCGGCGCCGACCGAGTCGGCGAAGAACCACTCCGGCGTCTGCGTGAAGACGTCGAAGTGGGCGTCCGGCTGGCGGGCGCGCACGGCCGTCAGCACGGCCGAGGCGCGCGCGGCGTGGCCGAAGCCGTGCGGGGTGAGGAAGCAGGCCAGGCGCGGTCCGCCGGCGCCCTGAGTCGTCATCGTGTCAGCCTCTCCGCCAGCCCGCTCCAGCGCTGGCTGACCTTGGCGTTGCGGACCGCCATCGCGATGGCCTTGCGGCTGCCCACCAGGACGCACAGCTGGCGGGCGCGCGTGATGGCGGTGTAGAGCAGATTGCGCTGCAGCATGATGTAGTGCTGGGTCACCAGCGGCACCACCACGGCCGGGAACTCGGAGCCTTGCGCTTTGTGGATGCTGACGGCGAAGGCGTGCTGCAGTTCGTCGCTTTCCAGCCAATCGTAGAAGACCGTGCGCCCGTCCACTTCCACGGCCAGCGTCTGGTTCTCGGGGTCGATGTCCAGGATGCGGCCGATGTCGCCGTTGAACGTTTCCTTGGTGTAGTTGTTGCGGATCTGCATGACGCGGTCGCCGGTGCGGAAGATCCGGCCGCCGAGCGGGCGCTCGTCTTTGCGCGGGCTGGGCGGGTTGAGGGCGGCCTGCAGGCGCTGGTTGAGGGCGGCCACGCCGGCCGCGCCGCGGTGCATGGGCGCCAGCACCTGCACGTCGCGGAGCGCGTCCAGGCCGAACTTGCGCGGGATGCGGTTGGCCACCACGTCCACCAGCAGTTCGGCCGCCGGCTCGGCCTCCTCCTCGACAAACAGGAAGAAATCGCGCGCATCCTTGGGAAAAGCCGGCGGCTGGCCCTGGTTGATGCGGTGGGCGTTGGTGATGATGGCGCTTTCGGCGGCTTGGCGGAAGACTGTGGTCAGGCGCGCCACCGGCACGGCGCCGCTGGCCACCAGGTCGCCGAGCACGTTGCCGGCGCCCACCGACGGCAGTTGATCCACGTCGCCCACCAGCAGCAGATGCGCGGCCGGGTCCACGGCTTTGAGTAGGTTGTTGAACAGGACCAGGTCCAGCATCGAGACCTCGTCCACGATGACCATGTGCGCGCTCAGGCGCTGGTGCTCGTTGACGGTGAAACCCTCCGTCGGCGAGAAGCCGAGCAGGCGGTGCAGGGTCTGGGCCGGGCGGCCGGCGGCCTCGCTCAGGCGCTTGGCGGCGCGCCCGGTGGGCGAGGCTAGCGCGGCGGCGTGCTTCTTCACTTCCAGCAGGCGGATCACGGCGCGCAGGGTCGTGGTCTTGCCGACGCCGGGTCCGCCGGTGAGCACGCACACTTTGGAGGTCAGCGCCAGGCGCACGGCCGCGCGCTGCTCGTCCGAGAGCGCCACCGGCGTGTCCTTGTCCACCACCTGGGCGAAGAGCCAGTCCCAGTCGGCGTTTTTGAACTCGGGCAGGCGCGTGGTGGGCGAGCCGAGCAGTGCGCGCAGGCGCTGGGCGACGTTGACCTCGGCCTGGTAGAACGGCGCCAGGTACACGGCCGCGGTCTCCCCGGCCAGCGTCTCGCGCCTGATCCGGCCATCGGCTTCCAGCCGGTCCAGGGCGGCCGGCAGTTGGTCCGCCCCGGCCTCGTCCGCCAGGCCGAGCAGCTCGGCGGCGGTGCGCACCAGGTCCGGCTGCGGCGCGAAGACGTGGCCTTCGTCGGCCAGCTCGCTCAGGGCGTAGGCCAGGCCGGCCTCCAGGCGCGCGGGCGCGTCGGCGGGCACGCCCAGCGCCTGGGCGATCTTGTCGGCGGTGCGGAAGCCCACGCCCCAGATATCGCGCGCCAGCCGGTAGGGGTCGTTCTGGACGACGCCGAGCGAATCATCCCCATACTGTTTGTAGATTTTGACGGCCAGCCCCACGCTGACGCCGTGGCTCTGCAGAAAGATCATCACTTCCTTGATGGCCTTCTGCTGTTCCCAGGCGCGGGTGATGGCGTCGGCGCGTTTCTGGCCGATGGCGGGCACCTCGCGCAGGCGGTGGGACTGGGTGTCGATGACGGTGAGCGTTTCGGCGCCGAAGGTGCGCACGATCTTCTCGGCCGTCTTCGGGCCGACGCCCTTGATCAGGCCGGAGCCCAGGTAGCGCCGAATGCCCTCGACCGTGGCCGGCAGCACCTGCTCGCAGCGCTCGGCCTTGAACTGGCGGCCGTATTCGGCGTGCAGGCCCCATTGCCCGGTGACGCGCAGGCTTTCGCCCGGCTGCACCTCCGGCAGGGTGCCGACCACGGTGACCAGGTCCGCCTGGCCGCGCACGTTCAGGCGCAGCACGGAGTAGCCGGTTTCGGCGTTGAAATAAGTGACGCGTTCGACGACGCCGGTCAGGGTGTCCACAGCGTGATTTTACCGGAGAGTGAGGGCCGCGGATTACACGGATGAGCGCGGATCGGCGCAAGCGGGCGAGGGCCGGGCCGTGGCCTCGGCGAAACCGGGGTCATTCGTGGCCGCCGTCTTCGCCCTCGGCCACGCGGTAGAGCCGGGCGCGCCGCTCGAAGCCGGCCTCGGCCAGCACGCCCATGTGCCGCAGACAGTACGTGATCTTCTGGCCGAGCCAGACCGACACGCCCAGGGCCTCGGCCAGCGCGCGGCTGGTGAAGGGCTGCGGCAGCCGCACCGGGATGAAGGCCAGGAAATCCTTGGGCGTGCGGAATTCCACGGCCTGGACCACCTCCAGCAGACGCCGGTCGGCCACCCGATAATCCCGGCCCCAGCGCCGGCGGCGGCGCGCCGGCGCGCGCACCTCTTCTTCGCGGACCAGGAGCACTTGAAACGTGAGGTTGGGATGAGCCATGAGGCCGGGCAGGCTGACCAACTCCTGGAACAGCTCGGCCAGCTGGCCGCGGCGCGGGGACTTGCGCCGGCCGAGCGGGCGGCCGCGGCCGTCCACGCGCACGATCCACTTCTCCAGCGCGATGGGGTGGGCCAGCCGGACGTGATGGTGCTCCAGCAGGCGCGGCAGCTTGCGCTTGAGGGCCGAGAAGCTGCCGGTCTGGACTTCGATGATGAGCGGGTCCGGGCCGTCGGCGCGCAGCACATCGGCGACGAAGCCGTCCACGGCCACTTCGAGCTGGTCGCCCGGCTGGGCCAGGTGGTGCTTTAAGGCGGCGTGCAGCGCGGTCTCGCGCAGCGTGCCGATGCGGCGGGTGGGGGCGGCAGACATGGCGCGGCGATTATAATCCTGCGCAAGCGCCCCGTCTTACCAGGAGGCCGACGATGTGCCGGAGCATCAAAACCCTGCGCCGCCCGGAACCGCCGACCGAGGCCGAGATCCAGGCCGCCGCCCTGCAGTTCGTGCGTAAAGTCAGCGGCTACCGCGCCCCGTCGCGCGCCAACACCGCCGCCTTCGATGCGGCCGTGGCCGAAGTGGCCGCGGCGACGCGCCGCCTGCTGACGCAGCTCAAGACCCCGCCGGCCGGCTGAGCGTCAGTGCCCGTGCGGGCCGTGCACGTGGCCGTGGCTGAGTTCCTCGTCCGTGGCGTCCCGCACGTCCTTGATCGTGACCGCGAAGTTGAGCGGCACTCCGGCCAGCGGGTGATTGCCGTCCACGGTGATGGACTCGCGCTCGATCGACACCACCGTGAAGATGTGCTCGGCGTCGCCGAACTGCGCCCGGAAGCGCATCCCGACCTCGACCGTGTGGCCCTCGAACATGTCGCGCGTGACCTCCTGGCGGAGGCGCTCATCGCGCACGCCGTAGCCCTGCTCCGGGGCGACGCGCACCTGGAGCGCCGCGCCGACGGCCTGCCCGTCCAGGGCGTTCTCCAGGCCCGGGATCAAGCTGCCGATGCCGTGGATGTAGGCCAGCGGGTCCCCGCCCTGCGAGCTGTCGATGACGGTGCCGGCGTCGTCGGTCAACGTATAGTCGATGGTGACGACCTTGTGTTTGGCGATCTGCATGACAGGCTCCTTGGCGCGCGAACAAAAAGACCGGCCGGCCAAGCGGCCGGTCCGGTCGGATGGGGAATGCGCGGATTATACCTGAGCGCGCTTACGGCCGGGCGACGTGCTCGGCGAAGTAGCGCCCCCAGTGCGGGCGCCGGCCGTCGCGGTCGCTGAAGCCGTACTCGTCGCTGAGCGTCCAGGACGCGTACACGCCGCCGGATTTGCGCAGCACGTCCGGGTCCGCGGCCAGCGCCGCCACGGCCCGCCCCACAAAGTAAGGCGTCTCCGAGGCGATGAAATGCGGGTCTTGCTTGGCGCCGTCCTGCCAGTTGGCCTCGCTCACGCCGAAGTGGGCGAGCATGGCCTCCGAGCGCAGGAAGCCCGGCGTCACGGCCAGCGCGGCTACGCCGTGCGGGCGCAGTTCCTCCGCCATGGCGAAGGCCAGGCGGATCACCGAGGCCTTGGCCAGGTCGTAGAACAGGTTGCCGCGATACGCGGCCGTGTCCCCGTCGGTGATCTCGACGATCAGGCCGCGCCGCTGGGCGAGCATGAGCGGCGCGGCGTGGCGGCTGGTGAGGATGTGGGCGTGCACGGCCGCGCGCTGCAGGCGCAGCCCCTGTTCGCAGTTGAGCTCCCAGAACGGCCGGCCCCATTCGGTCAGCGGGTCGCCGCCCCAAATGTCGTTGACCAGGATATCCAGCCGGCCCTGCTCGGCTTGAATGCGCGCGCACAGCGCCTGCACCTGCGCCTCCACCAGGTGGTCCACCTGCACGGCCAGGCCGACACCGCCGCCAGCCGTCACCTGCTCGGCGGTTTCCTCGATGGTCTCCGGGCGGCCGGGGCCGCTGGCCAGCTGCCCGCGCACGCTGCGCCCGGTGCAATAGACCGTGGCGCCGGCCTCCCCCAGCATGCAGGCAATGCCCCGCCCGGCGCCGCGTGTGGCGCCGGCGACTAACGCAACTCGGCCTGTCAGAGGTCGCATCCCCGCTCCTCCCGTGTCCTCCCCGCTCGGCAAGCCGCCCGCCGGGTCAGGGCGCGGCGGCGTTAAGTGGGAGCATATTCTACTGCCGGTCGGCCGGCGGCGCGCTCTCGGTCTGAAGGTTTCCGGCCTGAACCGTATCTAACTCTCAAGCGCCACTCACTTCGGTTTTGCGCAATTGAACCGGTTTTGATACCGCGCGCCTGGCTGGCGGGCCGGCTCTGCCGGCGCGCCCGCTGCCGGGAGCCGCCCGGTTCAAAAGGTTCAACCCCGGCCGGTGGGCGAACTTTCCGGGCGCGGACCGAGTGTTGATGAGTATCACGGGAACGCGGCCGGCCGGGAAGGTGGAGTGTCACGATGATGGAGACGATGTACGAGGACCGACACCTGTTGCTCCAGGTCCGCAACGGCGATTCGCTGGCGTTGCGGACGCTGCACGACAAGTACCGCCTGCCGGTGGTGCAGACGGCGCTGGCCATCACGCACGACGCGCGCGCGGCCGAGGACGTCCTGCAGCGCTGTTTTCAGAGGCTGCGCGACGAAGCCGGCCAGCTCGATCTGACAGAACCGCTCGCCCCGTGGCTGTACCGCACCGCCATCACGCTGAGCCAGGACCGCGTCAACCAGCCCGAGACGGGCTGGCCGGTCCCGGACACGCTGCTGGACCGGTTCGACCGGCTCGTGCCGCCCGAGCAGGCCCAGGCTGTGCGGGACCAACCGAGCGCGTTGCAGCGAGCGCTGGAGGCGCTGCCCGGCAATCAGCGCGTGGTGCTGATCCTGTACTACCTGGGCGGCCTGCGCCTGAAGGAGATCGCGCGGGTGCTGGCCTGCCCGGTCGGCACCGTCAAGTCCCGCCTGCACTACGGCCGCGCCCAACTGCGCCGCACGCTCACCGGGCGCTTCAGCCTGGGCCGGGAGGTGACCTATGGGCGCGCGTAGACGCCGGGGACGCTCGGCCGATAGCTTGGGCGCGCGCATCGGCGCCGCGTTGCACAGCCGCGTCCAGGGCGCGGCGCCGGCGACTGAACTGCGCCGCGCGCTCCTGCGGGCGGCCCGGGCCGCGGAGCGGGGTGCGGCCGGCGACGGCGAGGCGGCCGGCGATGGCCCGCAGGTGGCCGCGCTTTGGGCCACTTACTGGCTGCGGATGCCGGCCGTCAGCTGGCGCTGACGCCCCGCGCCCAGGACCGGCTTCCAGTGATGCGCTCGGCAAGGATTGCCAGCCCGAAAGGGGGTGACCGGCGCGCCCAACTTTGAGTTGCCCTGCCCAGGATTCGGCTTGTGCCCTATGTGTCCGCTTGCCAATGCGTTTGGAGGAGAAACTGATGTCCCATCACAAATCGACCAGGCTCATTAATGGGCTGCTGTTGGTCGGCCTGCTGCTGGCGGCCTGCGCCCAGGCGACGCCGCAGGTCATCGAACGCCAGGTGACGGCCCCGCCGCAGGTCGTCAAAGAGACCGTGGAAGTGCCCGTGGACCGCGAAGTCATGGTGACGCCGACCGCGGTCATGGTGGACCGCATGGGCGGCTGGCTGGACCAGATTGTCGTGGTCGAAGAACCCTCGACCGAGGCCGCCGTCTCGCGCATCGATGTCGGCGAGCTGGATGTGTACGCCTTCGCCGCCGCCGACCCGGAGGTCCTGGCGCGGATCAAGTCCTTGCCCAACCTGAGCCGGATCGAGGCCGCCGGCACCAACGACGACATCACCTTTAACCCCACCGGCCCGGTCTTCTCCGGCACCGGCAAGCTCAACCCGTTTGCGGTGGACAAGATCCGCGAGGCCATGAACTGGCTGATCGACCGCAACTACATCGGCCAGGAGATCATGGGCGGCCTGGGCCTCCCGCGCTATCTGCCCATCAACTACGGCTTCCCGGACTACACGCGCTATATCGCCAAGGTGCGCGAGCTGGAGGCCAAGTACGCCTACAACCCGGAGAAGGCGCGCCAGGTGATCACCGAGGAGATGGAGAAGCTCGGCGCCACGCTGGTGAACGACCAGTGGCAGTTCAACGGTGAGCCGGTGGAGATCATCGGCCTGATCCGCACCGAAGACGAGCGCCGTGACATCGGCGACTACGTCGGCAACCAGCTGGAGACCCTCGGCTTCACGGTCCGGCGGGATTACAAGAGCGCGGCCGAGGCCTCGCCCATCTGGCTGCGCGGCGACCCCAACGACGGCCTGTATCACTACTACACCGGCGGCTGGGTCACCACCATCATCAACCGCGACCTGGGCGCCAACTTCGACTTCTACTTCACGCCGCGCGGGCGCAGCGATCCCCTGTGGCAGAACTACACGCCCGCGCCCGAGTTCGACGACGTCTCCAGCCGATTGTTCCGCAACGACTTCCAGAACCTGCAGGAGCGCGGCCAGCTCTTCGAGCGTGCGCTGGAACTGGCGATGGAGGACTCGTCGCGCATCTGGGTGGTGGACGAACTGAGCTACTCGCCCGTGCGCGCCGGCACGCTCATCGCCGCCGACCTGGCGGGTGGTGTGCAAGGCGCCTGGCTGTGGCCGTTTACGCTGCGCAAGGAAGGCCAGGTGGGCGGCGCGCTGACGCTGGCCAATGCCAGCATCCTGACCGACCCGTGGAACCCGGTGGCCGGCAGCAACTGGGTCTACGACGCCATGCTGCAGCGCGGCACCGGTGACCGCGAGGTGATCCCGGATCCGTACACGGGCCTGGCCTGGCCGCAGCGCATCGAGCGCATGGAGCTCTTCATCAAGGACGGCCTGCCTGTCGCCTCCACGCTGGACTGGGCCAAGCTGGAGTTCGTGCCCCAGAACGACGTGCCGGCCGACGCCTGGATCGATTGGGACGCCGTGACGCAGACGTTCGTCACCGTGGGCGACAAGCATCCGGAAGGGCTGACGTCCAACGCCAAGCTCGTGGTCCACTATCCCGCTAACCTGTACGACTTGAAGTGGCACGACGGCAGCTCGTTCTCGCTGGCCGACATCGTCATGCTGTGGATCTTGGCCTTCGACCAGAGCAAGCCGGAGAGCGCCATCTACGACGAGTCGACCGTGCCCTTCTATGAGTCGGTGGTCGCGTCGCTCAAGGGCCTGCGTATCGTTCAGGCCGACCCGCTGGTGATCGAGTACTACACCGACCAGTACTTCCTGGACGCCGAGCTGAACGTCTCGCTCGACAACACGCCGTTTTCGGTGTTCTTCCCCTACTACACCCAGGGGCCGGGCGCCTGGCACAACATGGGCATCGGCGTGATGGCCGAGGCCAGCCAGGAACTGGCTTTCTCCTCGGACAAGGCCAACCAGCTCGAGGTCGAGTGGATGTCCTACATCGGCGGGCCGAGCCTGGCAATCCTGGAAGGCAAGCTCACCCAGGCGGCGACCGAGGGCTTCATCCCCTACGCGCCGACCCTGGGCCAGTTCATCACGGCCGAGGAGGTTGCCGCCCGCTACGCCAACCTGCAGGAGTGGTATCGCCGCCACGGCCACTTCTGGGTCGGCACCGGCGCCTACTACCTGGACCGGGTCTTCCCGGTGGAAGGCACCGTCATCCTCAAGCACTTCGCCGACTACCCAGACCCGGTCAGCAAGTGGGCCAACTTCGCCGAGCCGCGGCTGTCGGTGGTGGAGCTGGACGGCCCCGGCCGCGTGACGATCGGCGGCGAGGCGGTCTACGACGTGTTCGCCACGTTCAAGGACACGCCCTACCCGCAGGCCGACATCGCCGAGGTCAAATACCTGGTCTTCGACGCCACCGGCGCGCTGGCCGCCACCGGTCAGGCCGAAGCGGTGGCCGACGGGCAGTGGCAGATCGCGCTCAGCGCCGACGTCACCGCCAAGCTGGCGGCTGGATCGAACCGGCTGGAAGTGGCCGTGGTATCTAAGCTAGTCAGCATCCCGAGCTTCGCATCGTTCGAGTTTGTGACCGCGCCGTAACGCCTGTTCCGCAGTGCCCGCATGCCCGCTCCTCGTCTCCGGCAACGGAGACGGGGAGCGGGGGGCGGGCGAGACGAGGTGCTGCCATGGCCGAAGCCGCTCTGCCCGTTTCCCCAGGCGCCGCCGCGCCGGCCGTCCCCAAGAGCGGGTCCAGCGGCCTGGCGCGCCTGGGCCGCTATACCCTGATCAAGGCCGTCACGCTGTTTGTCACCGTCGTCGTCGGCGTCTACCTGACCATCCTGATCGCCAACATGGGCGGCTACGTGGACGAGATCCGGCGCGGCCAGATCCAGGAACAGGTCTCGCTCCTGCTGACCACGCCGCAGTTCCAGGCTCTGCCCAAAGACGTGCGCGACCGGCGCGTGGCCGAGCTGATCCGCCTGCAGGAGGAGCGGCTGGGGCTCAACCAGCCGTTCATCCTGCGCAGCGTGGCCTACCTGGGCGACGCGCTGACCCTCAACCTGGGCCGGGCCGAGAACATGACCAGCGACACCGGCTCCAAGCTGGTGCGTCTGATCATCCTGGAGCGGCTGCCATCCACGCTGCTGCTCTTTGCCACCGCCAATCTGGTCAACTTCTTTCTGAGCCTGGTGCTGGGCCTGTCGCTCTCGCGCCAGTACGGCAGCTGGCTGGATAAAGCCATCGTCGCCCTCTCGCCGACTTCGGCCGCGCCGGGCTGGTTCTTCGGCATCTTCCTGATCCTGATCTTCGCGGCCCTGCTGGGGGTGCTGCCCTTCGGCGGGATGGTGGCCGCGCCGCCGCCGGAATCGCCGGTGGTCTATGGCCTGAGCCTGGCCGAGCACCTGGTGCTGCCGGTGGCCGCCCTGATCTTGAGCTCGCTCTTCGGCGCGGTCTACGCCTACCGCACCTTTTTTCTCATTTACTCCAGCGAAGACTACGTGGAGATGGCCAAGGCCAAGGGCCTGACCGCCCAGCAGATCGAGCAGCGCTACATCCTGCGGCCGACCCTGCCCACGATCATCACCAACTTCGCCCTGACCCTGATCACGGTCTGGCAGGGCGCCATCATCCTGGAGACGGTCTTCAACTGGCCGGGGCTGGGCCGGCTCTTCTTCCGCGCCGTCGGCCTGTACGACACGCCCGTCATCGTCGGCTCGACCGTCTTGTACGCGTACCTGCTGGCGCTGACCGTCTTCGTCTTGGACTTCGTCTACGCGCTGGTGGACCCGCGGGTCCGCGTCGGCGACGATGGGAGGCCGGCGTGAACACGCTGCGTAAGGCCTGGCAAGACCTGGCCCGCTACCCGTCGGCCCTGGCTGGCCTGGCGATCATCGCGGCCCTGATCGCGCTCTCGGTCTACACGCTCATCGCCATCCCGTACGCCGAGGCCATCCGGCTCTGGCGCGGCGGCGAAGACGTCTGGTACGAGAACCCCAAGAACGCCCAGCCGGCCTGGACCAACTGGCTGCCCGGCCCGGACCAGCCGGAGACGCTGGTGTTGAAGAGCGCCGCCGGTGAAGCCCTCCGCACAGTCAAGGCGGTCTCGGGCACCACCGATATTGCGCTCACTTTCACCTTCGACTACGCGGCCGACGGCTTTCCGCAGGAGCTGGCCGTCTACTTCACCAGCCAGTTCGTCGAGAAACAGCCGTACGTCTCGCTCGCCTGGCATACCCCCGACGGGCGCGACATCCGGCTGGGCGACTTCTCGATCCGGCAATCCGAGACGTTTCGCCTCTCCCAGGACGAGAAGCTCACGCGCCGGCTAAAGGGCCTGCCGGCCGAGCAAGGCCTGTTTGTAGTCCCGAGTGAGGCCGGCGCGGCCCCGGCCGCGCTCACTCCGCTGAAGGGCCGCTACGAGCTGCGCATCAGCGGGCTGACCTTTGAAGAAGGCTCAGACCTGGAGGCCGAGTTCGTCCTGTACGGCCAGGTGCACGGCCTGGCCGGCACCGATCATCGCCGCCGCGACCTGATGGTGGCGTTGTTGTGGGGCACGCCCATCGCCCTGGCCTTCGGCCTGCTGGCTTCGCTGGGCACCACGGTCACGACCATGGTCATCTCGGCCGTCGGCGCCTGGTTCGGCGGCTGGGTAGACGGCCTGATCCAGCGCGTCACCGAGGTCAACCTGATCCTGCCCTTCCTGCCGATCCTGATCATGATCGGCACGCTCTACTCGCGCAGCATCTGGCTGATGCTCGGCGTCAGCATTCTGCTCAGCATCTTCGGCGGCGCCATCAAGGGTTATCGCGCGGTCTTCCTGCAGATCAAGGAGGCCCCGTACATCGAAGCGGCCCGCTCCTACGGCGCCGGGGCCGGGCGCATCATCCTGGTCTACCTGGTCCCGCGCATCATCCCGATCCTGATCCCGCAGTTGGTCAGCGTCATCCCGACCTTCGTGTTCCTGGAGGCCTCGCTGGCCGTGCTCGGGCTGGGCGACCCGGTCCTGCCCACCTGGGGCAAGCTGATCGACGACGCGCGCGCCAACGGCGCCCTGTTCCAGGGCCAGTACTACTGGGTGCTGGAACCGGCGGTGCTGCTGATGGCCACCGGCCTGGCATTCGCGATGGTCGGCTTCGCGCTCGACCGCGTCTTCAACCCCAAACTGCGAGGCGTGTAAGCCCATGCAAGACACCGCGCTGCTGCGCATCGAAGACCTGAAGCTGCACTTCCGCACCGCCCAGGGGACCGTCCGCGCCGTGGACGGCGTCAACTTTCAGATGGGTTTCCGCGAGGCCGTGGTGGTGCTGGGCGAGAGCGGCTGCGGCAAGAGCTCGCTGGCCAAAGCGGTGCTGCGCCTGCTGCCGCGCAACGTCCAGACCTACAGCGGCCGGGTCTTCCTGGACGGCGCCGACGTCATGCGCCTGGCCGAGGCCGAGTTCCGCCAGAATGTGCGCTGGGTGCGTATGTCACTGGTGCCGCAGGCGGCCATGACCTCGCTCAACCCGGTCCTGAAGGTCGGCGACCAGGTGGCCGAGCCGATGATGGCGCACTACAACGTCGGCAAGAAGGACGCGCTGGGGCAGGCGCGCAAGATGTTCCAGCACGTCGGCGTGCCGGCCGACTTCCTGGAGCGCTACGCCTTCGAGCTGAGCGGCGGCATGCGCCAGCGCGTCGCCATCGCCATGTCGCTGGTGACCTCGCCGGCCCTGATCCTGCTGGACGAGCCGACCTCGGCCCTGGACGTGCTGACGCAGGCCAACATCATGAACGTGCTCAAGCGCGTCAAGCAGCAGATGGAGACGAGCTTCATCCTGATCACCCACGACATCGCCACCTCCAGCGAGCTGGCCGACCGCGTGGCCGTGATGTACGCCGGGCAGATCGTGGAGGTCAGCGACGCGCCGCGCTTCTTCGCCGAGCCGCTGCACCCGTACTCGCGCAAACTGATGGCCAGCGTGCCGCGGCTGCGCAGCACCCAGGCGCCGGAGTTCATCGCCGGCCGGCCGCCCAGCTTGTCCGACCTGCCCGGCGGCTGCCGGTTCGCGCCGCGCTGTCCGCACCGCTTCGCCAAGTGCGACCAGGACCCGCCGGTGGTGGAGCAGGCCGGCCGCCAGGTGAAGTGCTGGCTGCACGCGTGAGGCGCCCCAGCGGCGGGTGACCCGTCCCTGCGATCAGCGGGTGGGCAATTCGCTCAAGAGAGGATCATGGCATGAGCAGTCCGGCCCCGTACGACGTGCTCCATTTCTGCCGCGAGACCCACACGACGGTGCTGGCCCTGGTGGACAGCCTGGACGACGCGCAGCTGCGCTGGCGTCCGGCCGGCTACAGCACCTCGGTCGGTTTCCACGCCTGGCATCTGGCGCGCGAGACGGACTTCCTGGTGTCGGCCATCCTGCAGCGGGTGCCGCAGCTGGGGCTGGACTTCGGCGAGGCCCAGGAGTTGTGGGCGCGCGACGGCCTGGCCGGGCGCTGGGGCTTTCCGGCCGAGGCCAGCGAGACGGTGGGCACCGGCCTGAGTGACGAAGTCGCCGCCGCCCTGCCGCTGCCGCCCAAGGCCGAACTGCTGGACTATCTGCGCCGCGCTTATGCCCGCCTGGAGGTCTTTGTGGAGCAGCTAGACACGCGCTACGCGCGAACCGAGGCCGCCGCCGACGAACTGCGGCCGCGCCTGGCCAACATCCGCCTGAACGTGCTGGTCTTCCTGGCGCATGATTGCCGGCACCTGGGGATGATGGAGTGTCTTAAGGGCTTGCAGACCGGCTTCGGCTCGGCCACCGAACAGCGGCCGGCCAAGGCGGCGGCATGATCCAGATGCAGCTGCCGGTCAACACGGCCGTGGTGTCCGCGCCCGCCGAGGCGGCCCTGCTCTCTGTGCGCGGCCTGCACGTCTGGTTCGAGCTGCGGCGCTGGGGGTTCGGGCACGCCGGCTATGTGCGCGCCGTGGACGACGTGAGCTTCGATTTGCGCCAGGGCGAGGCGGTGGCCATCGTGGGCGAGAGCGGCTGCGGCAAGTCCAGCCTGATGCGCGCCATCCTGGGCCTGCACCGGCCGACGCGCGGCGAGGTCGTCTTCCGCGGGCAGACCGTCAGCGCCTTCAACGCCCGCGACCTGCGCGCCTACCGGGCCCAGGTCGGCTTCGTCCAGCAGGACCCGTTCGGGGCGCTGCCGCCCTTCATGACGGTGGCGCGCATCCTGGAAGAGCCGCTGCTCATCAACGGCGTCAAGGACCCGGCCGAGCGCGCCGCGCGCGTCCGCAAGGCGCTGGAGGAGGTCAAGCTCAGCCCGGTCGGCGACTTCCTGCCCAAGTTCCCGCACATGCTCAGCGGCGGACAGCAGCAGCGCGTGGTGATCGCGCGGGCCATGATCCTGGAGCCCAGGCTGATCGTGGCCGACGAGCCGGTCTCGATGCTGGACGCCTCGGTGCGGGTGGAGATCCTGCGCCTGCTGCGCGGCCTGCAGGAGACGCACAACCTGGCCGTGATCTACATCACGCACGACCTGTCCACCGTGCGCTACTTCGCCGAACGCATCTTCGTCATGTACGCGGGCCGGCTGATCGAGAAAGCCGGGGTGGATGATCTGCTGCAGACGCCGCGCCACCCCTACACGCACGCGCTGCTGGCGGCCACCTCCGACCCGGACGCGCACAACGCCACCGTTTTCAAGGAGGTCCCGCCCGGCGAGCCGCCCAGCCTGGTGAAGCCGCCGCCCGGCTGCCGTTTCCACCCGCGCTGCGCCCAGGCCATCGCCGGACGCTGCGACGAGCATGTCCCGCCCGAGTTTGCGCCGCAGCCCGGCCACGCCGTGGCTTGCTGGCTGCACGAGGGACCGGATGCACCCGCATAAGGCCGTGGCCCTCGGGATCGGGTTGATGCTGCTGGGCGTCCTGATCCCGCTGCTCAACATCCTGCGCGTGCTGGACGCCAGCTTCGCGCTGAGCTTCCTGGCCTACGGCGCCTCGTCGGCAGGGTTGATCCTGGGCCTCATGGGCGCGGCGGCGCTGGCCCGGCGCCACCACGACTGAGCTGGCGCCTGCGCTACGTCAGTCTGAAGGCGTCTGCCAGCGGCCAAAGACCGGCCGCCTCCGGCGGAAAACCGCTGCCTATGGCCGTCCCCAGCATGACCACCACCCAGTCCGTTTCCCCGGCATAGGCGGCGGCCGCCGCCGTGCCATCGTGCCGCAGGACCACGTCCACGGGCGCACCCAGGCGCTGGCGGATCTCCTGACGCACGAAACTCTCCAGGTGCGGGGCCAACAACTGGAGCACGCCGTAGCAGCCTAGTTCCGTCGGCGCGGGGTGGCCATCATTCAGGTAGCAAGCCAGGCTGATGCCCAGAGCGGTCTGTCCGCGTTCCAGCGCCGGCAGGTCGGCCCAACTGGCGGCACAGAGATCCAGCATTCGGCCCCAGCGTCCGCGCGCTTCTTCCCGGCTGCGCTCCGGCCGGGAGAGGTCCTCGCAATCGGTCGCAGCATTCGGCCACAGCTGCATTGCCGCCAGGGCGCCGTCTGCAAAGCGCGCCAGACCCCGCTTGACGGCGGTCTGCCCGAAATCGAAGGCCAGTAACGCCCGAGCTGTAAGCGGCGCGGAGCGCGCCAGCCCGAGCAGGGGGAGTTGGGCGGGGTAGGGCGCGCGCGTCAGGCGCAGCTCGGCGCCGTGCGCGTCCAGCAGCTCTTGCGCGGCCGGCACGGCCAGCGGCCCCAGCCGGCCGGCCAACAGCCCGCCCCCCAGGACCACGCCGCGGACTCGGCTCCAGTAAGCCCAGTGCGCGTCTGACCATTCCGGCCGCGCCGCGCGGTTGGCCGCCTCGCCGCGCCGGAGCATCAGCAGAAAGAACCCCAGGCGGCGCCCGAAAGCCCGGGCAATAGTCTCGGCGCGCGGTCGCGCCGCGGCCTCGTCGAAGCACCGGTCGAAGCGCAGGATCAGGTCGGGCGCGGCGGGGTCCAGGCCCAGGGCCGGCGCCGCCGCGGCGATAGCGTTGGTCAGGGCCGCGGCCGAGATGAGGTCATAGCCGCGCCGGCCGAGCACGCCATCGTCCACGGCCACGCCGGGCAGTGCCACCAGCGGCGCCCGGTTGAGCGAGCGCACCGTGTTGTCACCGTCCAGGAAGGGGTTGATTGAGACAGTCGGTGACATGGGCGGTATTCTGGCATGACCGGCCGGTTTTTTCCAGCCAGCGGCGGCGCGGGGTGCCGGCGCCAATCCCCGGCGGCGTGACGATTCGACAGGCCTGGCAACCCTTGCTAGTATCAGGAGCAGCGCCGACGTTTGGTGCCGCGCTCCGGGGCGCGTCCCGGCCGGGGCGGTGGTTTCATTGCCACTGAGCGTCAGTGAGGGGGAGGCCTGATGACCGGATCACGCGACATCCTTTTGGTGGAAGACAACGCCGACGATGAATTTCTGACGCTGCGTGCCTTGCGCCGGTCGCAGCTGCCGGCGCCCGTTATTCTGCGGGACGGCGCCGAAGCGCTGGCCTATCTTTTCGGCCAGGCGGCCGGGCGTGACCCGGCCCAGCTGCCGGCCGTGATTCTGCTGGACCTGAAACTGCCCAAGGTGGACGGGCTGGATGTGCTGCGGCGCATCCGGGCCGATGCCCGCACGCGCCTGGTGCGGGTGGTGGTCCTGACATCTTCCAACGAGCCCCAAGACATCCAGGCGAGCTATGAACTGGGAGCCGACAGCTTTGTGCGCAAGCCGGTGGAGTTCGAGACTTACATAGAGGCGGTCGGTCTGGTCGGACGCTACTGGGCCGGCCTCAACGAGCCGCCGATCTGAGCCGGCGGACGTTCAAGGCGCCGGCGCCTGAGCTCCCTGCAGCAGGCGGCGCGCCCACCCGATCGATTCTACGAAGATCTCGCTGTAGTTGGCGGCGGACAGCGGCAGTTGGCTCAACGCCGACCAGTCGCCGCGTTCGTGCGCCATCACCACCTGGAGCACCTGGCCGGTGGGTCCGGGCTGGCCGAGCAGCCCATCCTTCACGGGCTGAGCCAGCGGCAGGTCGGCCAGCACGGCCGGCATCGGGTAATCCATCAGCGCGTCCAGCACCGACAGCAGGCCCGTGAGGAAGAACGTGTCCGGCGCGCCCAGGTTGAGCGCGCGCGCCAGCCGCTCGCACATCCGGGCGCGGATGAGCGCGATCGTGATCAGCTCCGGCGGCTTGCGGTTGGACTCGGCCATGTGCAGCAGCGTCAGCCAGCCGCGCAGGTAATTCAGACCGATGATCGAGACGGCCTGCTCGATCGACGTGATCGGGTCACGGCGCTGGTAGTACGCGGAGTTCACCAGCTTCAGCAGCTTGTAGCTCAGCGTCACGTCCTGGGCGATGAGCCGGCCCAGCTGGCGGAAGTCTGTGGCCGGATCCTGGACCTGCGCCAGGAGCCGCAGCAGCACCAACTGCGACGAATCCAGCCGGCGTCCGCTGACGATCGCGGGCCGGCACAAGAAGTAGCCCTGGAAGTAATCAAACCCCAGCCGGCGGCAGAGCTGCAGATCTTCCAGCGTCTCCACCTTCTCAGCCAGCAGCTTGACGCCGTAGTGCCGGAAATAGGCCACCAGCTGCGCCAGGTAGGTCCGGTCCATCCCGAGGATGTCGATCTTGACGATGTGCGCCAGGTGGACGAGGTCGGCGGCCTGGGCGGACGAGATGACATCGTCCAGCGCAATCCAGTAGCCCTGGCGGGCCAGGTCGTGCAGAGACGCAATCAGCTCCGTATCGGCGACGATGTCCTCCAGGACCTCCAGCACGATCCGGCCCGGGGGAAACGGGATGGGGATGTGGCCGACCAGGAAGTTGCGCGTGAAGTTGATGAAGGCGCGCTGCTCGCCGACGAGTTGATCCAGGCCGATGCCGGCGAAGGTGTTCAGGACCACCTGCATGGTGGCTTGGTCGCCGTCGCGCGCCGCGCTGGTGTCCGGTGATCGATACAGGAGTTCGTACGCGAAGATCTGCTGGCGCCGGTCGAAGATCGGCTGCCGGCCCACGAGGATATCAGGCATAAAGGTGCGCCGTCGGCAAGTCCCCCATAGCGTGGGCGGGATTATAGCACGGGCACTTTGGGCGAAGCGGGGCGGCGCGAGCAAACAGTTTAGAGTCGGTATCCACGCGGCCGAGCCTCCGGTCAGTGGCGGAGATCACGCCAGGCCTGACCAGACAGGCTCTGCCAAAAACAAAACGGGCGGCCCGGCCGGGCCGCCCGTGCGTTGTGGAGTGTTGGCTACGGCTGCTGGCCGCCCCGGTAACCGCCGCCCTGGCCGCCGCGGCCGCCGCTGGCGCCGTTGCTGGCGGTGATGATCGCCTGGTAGGCGTCCGCGCTCAGGTATTGAGGCGTGTAGGTGCTGCCGGTCTGGGTCTGCAGCGTGCTGGTGAACGCGCGCAGGTGGTTCTCCGAGCCGCGCCGCAGGTTGGCGTAGACCGCCTGGAGGTCGGCGTTGTCGGTCTGGGCCAGCCGCTCGTCCAGATCGGCGATGTCGATCTCCTCGATGGCGGCGCCGACCTGCAGGGCCTCGGCCAGCGATTGGCTGCCGCGCGCCACGAGGTCATTGTACAGCGCCTGCAGCGTCGGGTCGGTGAAGACGCCCGGTTGGGCCTGGGCCGGGTCGGCCAGACCGTAGCGGTCCAGCAGAGTTTTGAGCGCGTCCAGGTGGGCCTGCTCGCTGCGGCTGATGCTCGGGAACACGGCCGAGCCCCATTTGGCCGCCAGGGCCGTGTACACGTCGCGAGCCAGTTTCTCCTCTTCGCGCAGGTACAACAGCCCTTCGATCTCGGCCGCGCTCAGGCTGGCCGGATCGGCCGGCAGTGCGGTGGCCGGGATAGCACTCCCGGTGCCAGCCCCCTGGCCGCCGGCTTGGCCCTGGCCCTGGCCGCCCCGGCCGCGCGCGGCGTCTAACTCGGACGTGGTCATGGCCTGGGCTTGATTGACGGCGCCGATGAACAGCAGCGCCGCCAGGCCGACCAACAGACTCGTGAAAGCGATTTTCTTGAACATGGTGATCAGGGTCCCTTCTTGTGTTTCCTTGCACTCAGCCTATCAGCCGGATCTGGTGAACTGATGGAGGCCGGATGAGCGGCGCGTGAAGACGCCGGATCCGGCGCAGCCCGGCCAGTCCTGTCACGTTTCGGGCGGGGCGGCATCTAAAGGTGTGAAATCCGGTTTGGCTTGCGACCAAGGTGAGACTATGGAAATCATGATCGACTTTCCGGGCGGGGCGCGCGTTGACGCGCATTTTGGCGACTTCACGGTGAAGACGGACCAGCCGCCGCAAGGCGGGGGCGAGAGCTCGGCGCCGACGCCGTTCGCCACCTTCCTGGCCTCCATCGGCGCCTGCGCCGGCATCTACGTGCTGGGCTTCTGCCGCCAGCGCGGCCTGCCCACGGCCGGCATCCGCCTGATCCAGCGGATGGAAGTCGATCCGTTCACCCACCTCGTGGGCAAGGTCCGCCTGGACATTCAGCTGCCCCCGGACTTCCCCGAGAAGTACCGCGGCGCCGTGATCCGTTCGGCCGAGCAGTGCG
>ERZ761602.1913-NODE-1913-length-35333-cov-11.473666_pt1 | contig 35333 bp, 31 predicted proteins | sample MGYA00512165_ERZ761602 | MGnify/ENA primary metagenome ERZ761602 (study PRJEB28899, sample SAMN02445085) | bioreactor sludge metagenome | biome: EBPR sludge; isolation source: Thorneside wastewater treatment plant | place: Australia: Brisbane, Thorneside...
ATGGTATTCCTAGCTGGCGTTAATCTCTGGCAATTTGGGACACTGATGATGGGCACTTCGGCAGTGATGGCCGTGTTGCTCTGGTCTTCACCCTATCGGCGGGCACGGCTGATCAGTTTTCTAAACCCTTGGGATGATCCCTTTGCCAGCGGCTTTCAACTCACTCAGTCATTGATTGCGATCGGTCGTGGTGAGCTGTTTGGAGTTGGATTGGGTGAGAGTGTGCAGAAGCTTTTCTATTTGCCCGAAGCCTATACAGACTTCCTGTTTGCGGTATTGGCCGAGGAACTAGGGTTAGCGGGTATTTTGACCATCATCGCCTTATTTATAACGCTGGTTTGGCGAGCATTTCATATCGGCCAGCGAGCCGAACGGCTGGGTAAGAAATTTTCCGCTTGGCTTGCCTATGGAGTCGGTTTGTGGCTTGGCATCCAGTCGCTGTTCAACATGGGTGTCAATATGGGCGTGTTGCCGACCAAAGGCTTGACCCTGCCCTTAATGAGCTATGGCGGCAGTAGTGTCGTGGTGATGTGCATGGCACTGGCGCTATTGTTACGGGTTGATGTGGAAACCCGGGCAAACAAGGTGCATAAGGAATGAGCAAGCAACGCTCAGTCTTGATCATGGCGGGCGGCACTGGCGGTCATGTGTTCCCGGCGCTGGCGGTGGCTGAGCGGCTGCAAGCGCATGGCGCGGCGGTGACTTGGATGGGTACCCGGCGTGGTCTGGAGGCGATCTTGGTGCCGAAGGCGGGTATTTCTATGGAATGGATCGGGGCTACAGGTCTGCGTGGCAAGAGTTTGCGTCAACGCTTGTTAATACCAATTATGCTCGGGCGGGCGTTGTGGCAGGCTGGCGCGATCCTGCGCCGTCTGCGGCCTGCTGTGGTATTGGGTATGGGTGGCTTTGCCAGCGGTCCGGGCGGATTGATGGCCCGTTTGCTGGGAATTCCGCTGGTGGTGCATGAGCAGAACGCTATCGCTGGATTAACCAATCGCTGGCTGGCGCGAATCGCCGGACGGGTATTTGAGGCGTTTCCAACTGCATTTCCAGCGGCGCGGCAGGCCGTAATCGTCGGCAATCCGGTGCGGGAAACCATTGCCAGCCTGCCACCCCCAAAAGAGCGGTTCGTCCGTCGCCAAGGGGGCCAGCGTCGATTGTTGGTATTAGGTGGCAGCCAAGGTGCGTTGGCGTTGAATCAGCGTGTTCCGCGAGCGCTGGCGCTGTTTAAAGAGAATGAACGCCCGGAGGTTTGGCATCAGGCTGGAGGCCAGTTGCATGAGGCTGCTGAAGTTGCCTACCGGGAGGCTGGTGTACCGGCGCGATTGACGCCGTTTATCGAGAACATGGCTGAGGCTTATGGCTGGGCCGATTTGGTGCTGTGCCGGGCGGGAGCGTTGACGATCGCCGAATTGGCGGCGGCAGGCATCGGTGCAGTCCTCGTGCCGTTTCCGTTTGCGGTAGACGACCATCAAACCGCTAATGCCCGGTTTCTAGAGCGGGATGGCGCGGCCTGCGTATGCCAGCAGGCAGAGTTGACAGCAGAGCGTTTGGCAGCAGTGCTTCGAGAGCTTTTAAACGACCCTGACCGGTTATTGCGCATGGCCGAAGCCGCGCGGCGGCTGGCGAAGGTGGATGCCGCCGAACAAGTGGCGTTAGCCTGTTTGGAACAAGTTGACCACTGAGAGGCTGCGACGTGAAAGCTAACTGCATTGTGGTAGAAACCCGCTGACGCGCAATCGGCTGGCCCCATGGTTCGAGAAGGGGATTCTTTGTGGGTAATACCATGATTTTATAGTGGTATTTTTAATTATGATCTCTAATTGCAATCGCAAAAAACAACTGGTTCATGAATAAACCTGCACTGGCTGCCACCAGCCCTGAAGCGTGGCGCGATATGCGCCGGATTCGCCATTTACATTTTGTCGGTATTGGCGGAGCCGGTATGAGTGGTATCGCTGAAGTATTGCTAAATTTGGGCTACAGCGTGTCTGGTTCCGATCTACGCACGAGTGCAGTGACCACTCGCTTGGTGCAGTTGGGCGTGATCATTCGCTTGGGCCATGCCGCCGAAAATATCGCCGGTTGCGATGCCGTAGTGATCTCCAGCGCTGTGGCCGAAGATAATCCCGAAGTGGCGGCAGCGCGAGCAGCCCGGATTCCTGTGGTGCCTCGCGCTGAAATGCTGGCGGAACTGATGCGCTTTCGCTATGGCATCGCTGTTGCCGGCACGCACGGCAAGACGACGACGACCAGCCTGATTGCCAGCTTATTGGCTGAAGGTGGTTTAGACCCGACCTTTGTCATCGGAGGCCGGTTGAACAGCGCCGGAGCCAATGCCCGTTTGGGGGCTGGCCGTGTTCTGGTCGCCGAGGCTGACGAGAGCGATGCTTCGTTTCTGTTTCTGCAACCAATGCTGGCGGTGGTTACCAACATTGATGCAGATCATCTGCCCACCTATGGTGGCGACTTTGAGAGGCTGCGCGAGACGTTCATCGAATTCCTCCACCATCTGCCATTCTACGGGCTGGCCGTATTATGCGCTGACGATCCGCAGGTACGGGCGATTTTGCCCTTGTTGAGCCGGCCGGTCTTAAGCTACGGCTTTGATGAAGATTGCGATGTGCGGGCGAGCGACATCGTGCGGGATGGTTTACGCACCCGCTTTCTGGTCCGCCTGCCGCATCTTGCGATGCCATTGCCTATCACTTTGAACCTGCCGGGGCGGCACAGTGTGCTGAATGCGTTGGCGGCCATTGCGGTCGCGCACGAATTGGGGGTGCCGGAAACAGCGATTTGCCGGGCGTTGATGAATTTTCAGGGTATTGACCGGCGATTCCAACAGCATGGCGAGCTGATTCTGCCTGGCGGTGGCCATGTAACCATGATGGATGATTATGGCCACCATCCTCGGGAGATCCAGGCGGTTTTAGAGGCTGTCCGTGGCGCTTGGCCGGAACGGCGGCTCGTGCTGGCCTTTCAACCACACCGCTTTACCCGCACCCGTGATTTATTCGACGATTTCGCTCAAGTGCTCTCCGAAGTGGACACACTGATTCTGCTAGACGTCTATCCGGCGGGGGAAAAACCTATCGCCGGCGCTGACGGACGTAGTTTGAGCCGGGCGATTCGCACCCGGGGCAAGGTTGATCCGGTATTTGTGGAACAAACTGCCGATTTGCCAACCGTGTTGCCGGACCTGTTGAGCGACGGTGATTTGCTGTTAATGATGGGCGCTGGTGATATCGGGGCAATGGCGGCACAACTGGGCCGCGAAGGTTTGTCCATGGTCTCTCATCCCTAATTGCCAATTTCTATCTGATGGAGGAGAGATGCATGCGACAGATACAACAGCGCACAGCGGCACATCCGGCTGAATTTGGCAAAGTGGCTGTTTTGATGGGTGGCTGGTCGGCGGAACGGGACATTTCGCTGAAAAGTGGCAGGGCGGTGCTAGAAGCCTTGCGGGCACGCGGTGTGGATGCACACGGTATCGATGCTGACCGGCAGATTGCCCAGGCGCTGGCCAATGGTGGATTTGACCGGGTATTCATCGCCCTGCACGGGCGGGGCGGCGAGGATGGGGTGATCCAAGGTGCGCTGGAACTTCAGAATCTGCCTTATACCGGTAGTGGGGTACTGGCCTCGGCACTGGGTATGGACAAACTGCGCACCAAGCAAGTCTGGCAAGGCGTGGGTTTGCCAACGCCTCCCTGGCGGCTAGTAGCGAGCTCTACAGAACTCGCTGCAGCCGCTGATGATCTTGGTCTGCCGCTGGCGGTCAAGCCGTCTCGCGAGGGTTCTAGTATTGGTATCAGCCGGATCAACGAGCCGGGACAGTTCCAGGCCGCTTGGGAAAGAGCCACTGCTTGTCATTCACCCGTGCTGGTAGAGCCCTGGATTCAGGGCCAGGAGTATACCGGTGCTTGGTTGCAAGGTGAGACGCTGCCGCTGATCCGGTTGGAGACCCCTCGGGAATTTTATGATTACCAAGCCAAGTATCATGCAAATGACACATGCTACCGCTGTCCCTGTGGGTTGTCCAAGACGCGGGAAGCCGAATTGCAAGATTTGGTGCGCCAAGCCTTTATCGCTGTGGATGGTTCAGGCTGGGGCCGGGTGGATCTGATGGTCGATGATCATGATCAACCCTGGTTGCTGGAAGTCAACACGGTGCCCGGTATGACCGATCATAGCCTTGTACCGATGGCGGCCCGGGCGGCTGGCCTGAGTTTTGAAGATCTGGTCTGGCGTATTCTAGAAACCAGTTTGACGTTGCCCGAGTAAAGGGACACAGCATGCAGTTCGCAAAAAAGCGGCGTCGCCGGGGTGCAACAGTGCTTAAGCGCCAACCGGTCGATATGCCGGGACAATGGAAGGCGATCTGGGGAACATTATTACGTTGGTTGGGGGTGGTGCTGGTTTTGACAGGAGTCGGTTACGGTTTATGGATTGGCGCAGAGAAGTTGCGTGATCCTAATGCCTTTCCGTTACGCCATGTTCGCATTGAAGGCGAGTTGCGTAACTTAGCCGAAGGGGATTTGCAGCCGGTTGCTGCTGAAGTTTTGGGGCAGAACTTCTTCATGGCGGACTTGGACGCATTGCGTACGACACTGGCGAACAATCCCTGGGTTGAGAAGATCATTGTTCGTCGCGGGTGGCCGGATGTAGTGGAAATTGAACTGCGCGAGCGGGTCGCCTTCGGTTATTGGGGTGACGGTGAAATGGTGGATGTGAACGGCTTACGGTTTAAGCCACTTGTCTTACGCCAACCTGGCCCCTGGCCACGCTTATCGGGTCCTAGCGGCCATGAAACGGCGCTGATCAAGACGTATGGGGACGTTCGCGCCCTGTTTGAGCCCGTGGGGTTGCGGTTGGCGAAATTGCGGCAGGATGAACGGCGGGCCTGGTGGCTGACCTTTGACAATGGCTTGGAGGTTTATGTTGGACGTGAGCAGTTCGAACAACGGCTACAGCGCTTAGTGCAACTTTATCCGCGAATCCTGTCTGCCCAGATCGACCGGATTGCGGTCGTCGATTTGCGTTATGGCAACGGCTTTGTTGTGCGGTGGAAGACGGCGGGATCGCCAATTCCGGTCGCGGGCTAGGCCGTTGTAAAAATATGGAGCGGTTATGTCCAAAAAAGAAGATAAAAGCCTGATTGTCGGGCTGGATATCGGCACCTCGAAAGTCGTTGTAATTGTCGGCGAGGTCAATGTGAACGGCGCCATTGAAGTTGTTGGTATCGGTAGCCATCCCTCGCGAGGTTTGAAGAAGGGAGTTGTGGTCAATATCGAATCGACGGTCCAGTCGATCCAACATGCGGTAGACGAAGCCGAACACATGGCGGGTTGCCGGATTCACTCCGCTTATACCGGTATTTCTGGCAGCCATATTCGCGGGCTCAATTCGCATGGTGTCACCGCTATCAAGAATCATGAGGTTACTCCGGGAGATGTGGAACGGGTGATTGAAGCTGCGCGAGTGGTGGCAATTCCGGCAGATCAGAAGATCCTGCATATCCTGCCCCAGGAATTTATCATTGATAATCAAGAAGGTATCCAGGATCCGATTGGCATGTCCGGTGTGCGGCTAGAGGCGCGGGTACATATCGTCACCGGCGCTGTCAGCGCTGCTCAGAACATCGTGAAGTGTGTGCAACGCTGTGGATTGGAAGTCGATGACATTATCTTGCAGCAACTGGCTTCTAGCCGGGCGGTGTTGAATCCGGATGAAAAAGAACTGGGCGTTTGTCTGCTTGATCTCGGTGGCGGCACCAGTGATTTAGCGGTGTTCACCCATGGTGCGATCAGCCACACTTCCGTTATTCCCATCGCAGGCGATCAGGTGACGAACGATATCGCGGTTGCCTTTCGCACCCCCACCCAGTCGGCTGAAGAAATCAAGATCAAACATGCTTGTTGCCTCAAACATCTGACAGGATCGGACGAGCGGATTGATGTGGCCAGTGTCGGTGACCGGGCTGCCCGGTCATTTTCCCGCTATGACTTGGCTGAGGTAGTGGAGCCGCGTTATGCGGAGTTTTTTGAGTTTGCCCAAAAAGAATTACAACGCAGCGGTTTCGAAAACCTGATGGCAGCAGGCATGGTATTAACCGGTGGTAGCGCCAAGATGGAGGGTGTTGTGGAGCTGGCTGAGGACGTGTTTCACATGCCAGTGCGTTTGGGTTTACCGCATGATGTAACGGGTATGGAGGACTTGGTGCGGAATCCGGTTTACTCCACAGCAGTGGGGTTGTTGCTGTTTGGTAACGAGAACCAGCCACTCAGAATGGGGCCGGTGTCGAGAGTGGGCCGTAAAGATTTATGGACGCGGATGAAAGGCTGGTTTCAGGGGAATTTTTAGCGGTTGAGTCGATGAGCGTTTGGGTTGATGGCCACTGATTGAGGAGAGACAGTTATGTTTGAGTTGGTAGATAGTCAATCAAAGAGTGAAGTGATCAAAGTCATTGGCGTCGGCGGCGGCGGCAGCAATGCAGTACAGCACATGCTAGGCGCCAATATTGAGGGAGTGGAATTTATCTGCGCCAATACCGATGCACAGGCGCTGAAGATTTCCTCGGTACCCGTCACATTGCAAATTGGGAGCAATATCACCAAGGGGTTGGGAGCTGGGGCTAATCCCGAAGTAGGCCGGCAGTCGGCGCAGGAGGATTGCGAACGCATCAAGGAAATTTTGCAAGGTGCGGATATGGTGTTTATCACCGCGGGCATGGGGGGGGGCACCGGCACTGGCGCAGCGCCGGTTGTGGCGGAATTGGCCAGAGAAATGGGCATCCTGACGGTGGCGGTGGTGACCAAGCCATTTCCCTTTGAGGGCCGGAAGCGAATGGAAGTTGCGGTGCGTGGGATTGCCGAACTGAGCAAAGCTGTTGATTCCTTGATTATCATTCCCAACGAAAAATTGCTGACCGTATTAGGCAAGGCGGCCAGCCTGCTGGATGCTTTCAAGGCCGCCAATGACGTGCTATTAGGCGCAGTGCAGGGTATTGCGGAACTGATCACCAATCCTGGCCTGATCAATGTAGATTTCGCTGACGTACGTACCGTGATGTCAGAAATGGGTATGGCCATGATGGGTACAGGCCGGGCGGTGGGTGATGGCCGTGCCCGCGAAGCGGCTGAAGCAGCGATTGCTAGTCCGTTGTTAGAGAATGTGAACCTTTCAGGTGCCAAAGGGTTACTGGTTAGTATCACCGGTGGCATGGATATGACCATTGGTGAATTCGAGGAAGTTGGAAACACGATCAAGGATCTGGCGTCTGACGATGCCAATGTGGTCGTCGGCACAACGATTGATCATGAGATGCAAAATGAGTTGCGGGTGACCATCGTCGCCACCGGCATCGGTCAAGGTGCTCCAGCAGCCGCTAAATCAGCCAGCGGGCGCGACCGGGATAAGATTCCTGCTATCAATCTGGTGCGGGGCGATCCGGATTCACACTCCCGCTTCGGTGCACAGCGCTCGCCAGTGCGCCGGCCGGTGGGTGATGAGTTGAGCGAGCAACGAAACAACAGTGATGCTGATCTGGAGTATTTGGATATTCCAGCATTTCTACGCCGCCAGGCTGAGTAAACGGCACCTCTCAGGTTTACGGTCATTCCTCATCTACTCCAAGCCCTTTCCCAAGGAGGAGAGGGCATATAGGGATATAAGATTTTCGTAAGTAAGCAACAAATGCCGTTGCGAAAGAGAAACAAAAGTTGCCGTATCACCACGTAATGTGGTAGATTCGTTGCAGTGCATGAAGATACAGCGGCAGCGAGCCAACAGTATTGGTTGCTTAGGATTCTTATTAGCGAAGACCATCGGTATTCAGGCGATGATTCGCAGCATCATGCTTCAGATCAATTGACGTGTTGGGGGGACCTAAGATGATTAGGCAGAGAACCTTAAAAAACGCCATTCGGGCGACAGGCGTCGGGCTGCATACCGGTGAGAAAGTCTATTTGACCTTGCGGCCAGCAGCGCCCGATGCCGGTATTGTTTTTCGGCGCGTCGATTTGCCTGAACCGGTGGAGATTAAGGCCTGTCCGCAGAATGTGGGAGATACACAACTTTCCACATCACTGGTCAGGGGAAAAGCTCGCATTTCCACAGTTGAGCATCTGCTGTCTGCCTTTGCGGGGTTGGGCATTGATAATGCTTATGTTGATGTGAGTGCTGCCGAAGTGCCCATCATGGATGGTAGCGCCGGGCCATTTGTCTTTTTAATCCAGTCGGCAGGTATTCAGGAACAGAATACCCTCAAGCGGTTTATCCGCATTAAAAAATCGGTGATGGTCGAAGACGGAGATAAGCAGGCACGGTTTGATCCCTTCCCGGGTTTCAAGGTTGATTTTACTATCGCTTTCGATCATCCACTGTTTCGTGGCCGTAATCAGCATGCGGTTGTGGATTTCTCAACGACCTCTTTTGTCAAGGAGGTCAGCCGGGCACGGACTTTCGGCTTCATGCGGGATATCGAGTATTTGCGCGAGCGGCGATTGGCGCTCGGCGGTACCCTGGATAATGCTATCGTGGTGGACGACTATCGAATTCTCAATGAGGACGGACTCCGCTATGAAGACGAGTTCGTCAAGCACAAGATTCTGGACGCAATTGGCGACTTGTATCTTTTAGGTTGCAGTCTCATTGGCGCTTTTACCGGCTACAAGTCGGGCCATGCGTTGAATAATCGCCTGCTCCGGGAACTTTTAGCCGACCGTGCGGCTTGGGAGGAAGTGACGTTCAGCGATGAACGGCAGGCACCGATCTCGTATCTACAGCCGGCTCAGGCAACCCGCTGAGGCCCCGCTGGTTTCTATTTCCCCTTAGCTTGACATTGACAGCTTTCCGGTCGGATCTGGGAAGCTGTTTTTTATTACTCTTCGCGCATTCCAGCCCAAAAAGCGGCGATTAGGGTATCATTACCTTTCTCTAACTGGCCACTCCGTTTTGGTTGAGTTGCTGCCCATCTGCATGATACTGGCTGCCGTTCCCGCCACGCTGAATTGTCACCCGCAATACCGATGAATTCGCTCGTGTCCCTGGTGTAAGACTGAAAGAATGGTAGGCTGAACTATCCCGCTTCGTGAGAAAAATTGATGAATATTCTGAAAACTCTGTTTGGCAGCCGCAATGATCGCGTACTTCGCGGGATGCGCAAGGTGGTTAGTACCATTAATGCCTTGGAACCGGGCATTGCCGCCTTGAGTGACGCTGATTTGCGCGCTAAGACCAACGAATTCAAAACCCGCTTTATCAAGGGTGAAACCCTTGATGCGCTGTTGCCCGAAGCCTTTGCTGTGGTGCGCGAAGCCAGCAAGCGTACTTTGGAAATGCGCCATTTCGATGTGCAATTGATTGGCGGCATGGTGCTGCACGAAGGGAAAATTGCCGAGATGCGCACTGGGGAAGGCAAAACCTTAGTTGCGACTCTGGCGGTTTACCTCAACGCCTTGACTGGAAAAGGTGTTCATGTCATCACGGTTAACGACTATCTGGCTCGCCGCGATGCCGATTGGATGGGCCAGATTTACCGCTTTCTTGGCATGACGGTTGGCGTGGTCATCGCTGGCATGAGTCCTGAGGAAAAACGTGCTGCTTACGGTTCTGACATTACCTATGGCACTAATAATGAGTACGGTTTCGACTACCTGCGCGATAACATGGCCTTTAGCCTTGAGCAAAAGGTGCAACGGGAGCTGCACTATGCCCTAGTCGACGAAGTGGATTCGATCCTAATCGATGAAGCCCGTACTCCTCTGATTATCTCTGGCCCAGCGGAAGAAAGCTCTGAATTATACCGGCGGATCAATGAGATTGTGCCTCGTCTGGCTCGCCAAGAAGAGGAAGAAGGGCCAGGCGACTACTCGGTGGATGAAAAAGTCAAGCAAGTTTACCTCACCGAAGATGGCCATCAAAAAGTTGAAGAACTGTTGCTGGAAGCGGGTCTGCTGCGCGAGGGAGATAGCTTGTATGACGCTGCCCATCTGGGTGTCTTCCATCATCTCAATGCCTGCCTGCGTGCGAATGCGTTGTTTCACCGCGATGTGGAATACATCGTTCGCAACGGTGAAGTGATCATTGTTGACGAGTTCACCGGGCGCACCATGCCCGGCCGGCGCTGGTCAGACGGTTTGCATCAGGCTATCGAAGCCAAGGAAGGAGTGCCAATCCAGGCTGAAAACCAGACCTTGGCCTCGATCACTTTTCAAAACTATTTCCGTCTGTACGGCAAACTGGCCGGTATGACCGGTACTGCCGATACTGAAGCCTTTGAATTCCAGCAAATCTACAATTTGGAAGTCATCGTTGTGCCTACCCACCTGCCAATGATTCGCAAGGATCACGGTGATCTGGTGTTCTTGACCCAGGAAGAGAAATACCAGGCGGTGCTGGAAGATATCCGTGATTGCCGCAAGCGTGGCCAGCCGGCCCTGGTGGGTACGACCTCCATTGAAGTCTCTGAATTACTTGCTGGTTTGTTGCGCAAGGAAAAAATTCCGCATGAAGTGCTCAACGCCAAGCAACATGAGCGGGAAGCCGAAATTATTGTCCAGGCTGGCCGGCCCGGTGCTGTCACAATTGCGACCAACATGGCGGGTCGTGGTACCGATATCGTTCTGGGTGGCAACTTGCAAGCTGAGCTTAAGGTGCTAGGACTGGATGCCGGGCCGTCCGCTCATGATGACATCCGCCAAGACTGGCAACAACGTCATGAACAGGTGGTTGCTGCCGGTGGTTTGCACGTTATCGGCACCGAGCGCCACGAATCACGACGCATTGATAACCAGCTGCGTGGGCGTTCCGGCCGTCAGGGGGACCCTGGCTCTAGCCGTTTTTACCTGTCGTTAGAAGATAATCTGCTACGCATCTTCGCTTCCGACCGGGTGGCCGGGCTGATGCAAAAGCTTGGCATGGAGAAGAACGAAGCCATCGAACATCCCTGGGTGACCAAGGCCATCGAAAATGCGCAGCGTAAGGTTGAGGCCCATAACTTCGACATCCGTAAGAATCTCCTGGAGTTTGACGATGTCGCCAATGACCAGCGTAAGGTTATGTACCGCTGGCGCAATGAATTGATGGAAGCAGAGGACATTTCAGCTACTCTCAAGGAGATGCGTGCTGATGTGCTCAGACAGACAATCGATCTGTATATTCCATCACAAAGCTTAGAGGAGCAGTGGAATATCCCGGAACTGGAAGAAGCGCTGGCCAAAGACTTTGATTTGCAACTGCCGATCCGCGCATGGCTGGACGCAGATCATGATCTGCACGAAGAACCCTTGCGTGAACGCATTCATGATGAACTGGCACAGGTTTGTGCTGCAAAAGAGGCGCTCGTCGGCGCACCGTGGATGCGACAGTTTGAGAAAGCCGTGTTGTTGCAAGTGCTAGACAGCCATTGGCGCGAGCATCTGGCGGCCATGGATTATCTGCGTCAAGGTATTCATTTGCGCGGTTACGCCCAAAAAAACCCCAAGCAGGAGTATAAGCGCGAGTCGTTCGAGATGTTCCAGGCGCTTGTGCAACGCATTCACCAGGAGGCGGTCAGTTTTCTGGTCCGTGCGCAGTTTCAGGCGGAGCCGGAACCAGTTCCAGAACCACGGCGGCCTGCCCCGGCTGCCATGCACTTTGAACATGCCGAAATTTCCGCATTGGCGGAAGATGAAAGAAATGATGATTCAGGCATCGAAATTCGCCAGCAACAAGAAGAGGAGGCTACGCATACGCCGTTTGTCCGTGATGGCCGCAAAATCGGGCGTAATGAACCTTGTCCCTGTGGTTCGGGCAAGAAGTACAAGCATTGTCACGGGCAATTAGATTGATTGTGTCTCCTACCGCCAGCTTATCTCCCTCAAAAGGAGAGGGGAATTTCATGGATGCTATCCAACCGCTTAATGTTGCCGGTATTCGACTCGGCATCGCTTGCGCTGGCATCAAATATTCTGACCGTCGCGACCTGGTTGTTATCGAGGCTGCGGTTGGAACCCGCGCCGCCGCTGTATTTACCCAAAATGCTTTTTGCGCGGCTCCAGTCACCGTGGCGCGGGCGCATCTGACACAGACCTCGCCGCGTTATCTGGTCATTAATACCGGTAATGCTAATGCCGGTACCGGTGCGCATGGGGTGGCTGATGCTGAGATGGCTTGCCAGGTGTTGGCCGGGCATACTCATTGCCGCCCTGAAGAAATCTTGCCGTTCTCCACCGGGGTTATTGGTGAACCATTGCCGTTGGAACGATTAATCGCGGGTTTCCCAGCCGCTCTGGCAACGTTGCGTCCCGAAGGCTGGGTGGAGGCTGCTCACGGTATCATGACCACCGATACCCGGCCCAAGTGGGCATCGCGACGATTGAAGCTTGGCGGACAGGATATAACGGTGACCGGCATAGCCAAGGGTGCTGGTATGATTTGCCCGAACATGGCGACCCTGCTGGCCTTTGTCGCTACTGACGCCGACGTCGATCAAATTCTGCTCCAGCAGGTGCTTAACGATGCTGCCGCCGATTCCTTCAATGCCATCACCGTAGACGGCGACACCTCGACCAACGATGCGTTAGTGTTGTTGGCGACCGGCCAGTCCAGAGTGAGCATACCCATGAACGGTGAGGATTATGAGCACTTTGCTGGCGCAGTGCGGGATGTCTGCATTGAACTGGCACAAGCCATCATCCGCGATGGCGAGGGTGCTACTAAGTTCATCACCATTCACGTTGAAGAAGGCCGGAATGTTGCAGAATGCCGCCAGGTTGCTTACACCATAGCCCATTCGCCGCTGGTCAAAACCGCTTTTTTCGCTTCTGATCCCAACTGGGGACGGATTTTAGCGGCGGCGGGCCGGGCTGGATTAGCCGATCTTAGTCTAGAGCACGTGGCTATCTATCTGGATGAGGTCTGTATCGTTCGCGCCGGTGGTCGCGCCCCGGACTATACCGAGGCGCAGGGACAACGGGTCATGGCCCGCCCTGACATTACCATTCGGATTGAACTCGGCCGAGGCGCGGCGGCAGCGCGAATTTGGACGACCGATCTGTCTTTCGATTATGTGCGCATCAATGCCGAGTACCGGACGTGAAAATCATTCATGTTGCGGTGGGCATTCTCACCAATGTTGCTGGCGAAGTGCTGATAACCCGCCGACCCGATCACGTCCATCAAGGCGGGTTATGGGAATTTCCTGGCGGCAAGGTGGAAGAGGGCGAACCGGTCGCCGCTGCGCTGAGCCGGGAATTGCATGAAGAATTAGGCATCACGGTGCAAGCCGCTGAACCTTGGTTACGCGTGCGGCATGACTATCCTGACCAGTGCGTATTTCTGGATGTGTGGCGGGTTGTCGTCTGGCGGGGTGAGCCGCATGGCCGGGAAGGTCAGCCGCTGACTTGGGTATTGCCGGCCGGATTGGAGACGCTGGCCTTTCCCGCCGCCGATGAACCAATCATTACTGCCTTGACGGATACCAAACCAGTGAAATGAAATAGCTGACGGCCTGATACCTGCTACTCCTGCAAGGGAGAGGGTGGTCTAGATCACGCAACAGGCCAGATCGAAGGCGACATCCGATGAAATGGGCGTAGCCCGGTGATGAGGGTTAGGTTGCTCTACAAAGTGAATGGTGAAACGGTGCCGGCCACCGCTGATCTCGGGGAATCGAGGGTCGTCGCAGGGTAGCCAGACCCGGATCAATTGATTTGGAACATTTGGATCTAGTCCGCGTTGAAAAAACCCTCGTATAGCCGTTTCCGTCTGCGGTATTGCGCTGTTGCGAATCAGACGTAAAACCAAAAAAACGGCATCTCGCATGGGCGTAAACGGCGCCAGCCATTCCTGTAAGTTCCGAGTGCGGATCTCAGGTTTTTGTTGCAGCCAATGATGTAAGGCAGGCAGGTCAAACCGGCAGGTGCCGCCTGGAATCTGAATCCGGTTTTGGATGGCGCCGAGAAATTCGCTTTGGCGCACGGTGTCCAGCGCTAGGCTGTTTGGCCGGTGAATCTGATTGATGACCTCACTGATCTCCGTCAGCACGGACGACAAGGTAGTTTCATCGATTCCAGGACTTTGCCGCAAGCGGCCCAGTGTGCTGGCATGCCGCTCTAACTCCTTGAGCAACTCCTTCTTAAATTCATTACGCCCGGTTACGGCAAGAATGTCGAACAAGCCTTGCAGTGCTGCCCGGCTGTCCCACGTTGATGGGCCTGACAGTGCATGGTGGATTTGCTGGAACAGAAACTCCAGTCGTAATAGAGCGCGGGCGCGTTCATTAAGTGGCTGCTCGTAGCAGATAGACTGGGACACAGGTGGTAGGCCTCGTAGGGACGATGATCGATCAACACTGTGACCGCATATCATGCCGGCAGAAGGGCTTACAAAAGCCGGTGAGTGGCCAAGCATAGATAATGCTGATGCAGGTCGGCGATCTGTAATTTCAGTTTCACAAAGTCCCCGGAATTTTCCAGTACTTCATCGGCTAGCGCCAACCGTTGGTCGCGGCGGGCCTGTGCGGCCAGAATGCGCCGGGTTTGGGCTTCATCAATCTGGTCGCGGGTCATTACCCGGCGGATTTGCTCCTCCTCAGGTGCGTCCACCACCAATACTCGATCAACGAGATCAGTCATCCCTGTTTCTGCCAGCAACGGAATTACCAGCAGGCAGTAGGGTGCTGTCAGAGCGGCAATCCGTTGCCGCGCCATTGTCCGGATTCGGGGATGCAGAATTGCTTCCAAGCGTCGCCGGCCTTTATCATCGGCAAATACACGCTGACGCAGGCGGGCGCGATCAATACGGCCCTGATCATCCAAGCAGTCCACTCCAAATCCGGCAGCAATTTCTGCCAACGCCGACTGTCCGGGCTCAACCAATTCGCGAGCGATTAGATCAGTATCAATGACCGGTATGCCCAACTGAGCGAATCGATCGCTGACCGCTGTCTTGCCGCTACCGATGCCGCCGGTCAATCCGACCACTAGCACCCTCATCCTCCCAGCCAGCGCAGGTAAGCTGTGTTGATCGGTTCCCCCCATAACAACGCAATCCATCCGGCAGCTGCCAGGAAAGGACCAAATGGCATCGGAACTTGACGATCCTGTTTTCGGAACAGAATCAGTATTAACCCGAACAATGCGCCGGCCAGCGATGACAAGATAACGATAGTGATCAGGTATTGCCAGCCGGTCCAGGCGCCCAGTGCTCCCAGCAGCTTGAAATCGCCAAAGCCCATGCCTTCTTTGCCAGTCAGTAAGCGGAAGAATTGATAAACCAACCAGAGCGATAGATAGCCTGCCATTGCTCCAATTACGGCGCTAGGCAAATCGGCGAATAGCCCAAATAGCGCTATACCCAGACCCAGCCAGAGCAACGGCAAGGTTAAGTCATCGGGTAGTAGTTGGTGGCGGAAATCGATGACGCTGGCCGCCAAGAGTACCCAGGTAAAGACCAGCGCTGCTGCCGCGGGCCAACCGAAACCGAACTTCCAGGCGACAATGCCTGCCAACAATCCGCTCACAGCTTCCACGAGTGGATACTGAATGCTAATTGTTGCCTGGCAATGGGTGCAGCGACCGCCTTGCAGCGCATAACTCAGCAACGGAATGTTCTCTATCGCCCGGATTAAATGTCCGCAGTGTGGGCAGCGCGAGCGTGGCCGCCATAGGTTCAGAGGAGGTTGATCATTTTCAGGGAGTGATTGACCGGACAATTCCGCACATTGTCTGCGCCATTCCCGCTCCATCATCAAAGGCAGCCGATGAATGACTACATTAAGGAAGCTGCCGGTCATCAGGCCCAGCAAGATAGTCAGAAATATGAACAGCGGTGGCGAGCTGGCCAACAGTTCCATGAGAGTCATCTGGGAGCTACCATCAAATGGCCGCTCCCAGCTTAAAGATGGGCAGATACATGGCGACTACCAAGGTGCCGACCACGCCAGCCAGGAAGGCCATGAGTAAGGGTTCGATCATCGTGGTTAGCGTATCCACTTTTTGATCCACTTCTGCCTCGTAAAAATCAGCGACCTTGGCCAGCATGTCGCCCAGCGACCCCGCCTCTTCGCCGATGGCCACCATTTGAATCACCATATCAGGAAAGAGGTTGCTCTGGCGCATGGCGAAATTGAGTTGCTGGCCAATGGAGACCGATTCACGCATCTCCATGACTGCTTTCTCATAAACGTAGTTGCCAGTTGCGCCGGCCACGCTCTGCAGGGCATCCACGAGTGGCACGCCGCCACTGAACAGGGTAGACAGGGTACGGGCGAAACGGGCATTGGCCGAAGTTGCCACCAAATCGCCAATGAGCGGAACTTGTAGTACCCAGCGATCCACCAATTGATAGAATTTGCGGGAGCGCTTGCGAGCTTCCAGGAAGCCGACAATAGCTACCACGGGTGTACCGAGAATAAAATACCAGTGTTCCTGGAACGTTGCGGATAAGTCGATAACAAACTGGGTTAGAGCAGGCAGTTCGGCACCGAAGCCCTTGAACAGATCTTCAAAGGTCGGGATAACGAAAAGCAGCAGGATCGCAGTGACGACAAAGGCGAACACCAGCACGATAGCGGGGTAGGTGAGCGCCTTCTTGACCTTGGCCTTTAGCGCCTCGGATTTTTCTAGATAGGTGGCGATCTTATCGAGCAGCACCTCCAGGACCCCGGCTTCCTCGCCAGCATGCACCAAACTGCAATACAGATCGTTGAAGTAAAGGTGGTGTTTAGAGAAGGCTTTAGACAGGGCGGTGCCGCTTTCCACCTCGGCCTTGATATCAAGAATGAGTTCTTTGACCTTGGGCTTACGGTTGCTGTGTCCAACCATATCCAGCGCCTGAACCACGGCGATGCCAGATGACAACATCGTGCAAAGCTGACGGGTGAACAGCATGATGTCTTTCGGGACAATACTGTCGCCAAAGGTGAATAGCGGCTTGGCCTTTTTCTTGACGCTCAGCGGGACAATACCTTGCCGGCGTAGTTCAGCTTTGATCAGGTTCTGATTCGCCCCCCGCAACTCACCTTTAACCCGGGTTCCCCGTTTGTCAGTGCCTTCCCACTTAAAAGTCGGTTCTTCATCTTTTTTCTTGGCTTTTTTTGCCAGCGTCGGTTGCTTAGCCACGGTGGTTATTCCGTTGTTACTCGGTTGATTTCTTCAAGACTGGTCATTCCCATACGGACCTTGTTGAGTCCTGATTGACGCAGATCATTAATGCCTTCACGGCGCGCTTGGTCGGCGATCTGGATCGAGTTACCACCTTCCATGATGATCCGGCCCATTTCCTCGGAAAGCGGCATGACTTCGTAGATACCAACCCGGCCCTTGTAACCACGGTTGCATTGATCACAGCCGGCGGCTTTGTAAATCGTTAAATCTTTGAGTTCGTCTTCGCGGAAGCCTTGATGGATCAATTCCTCTGGAGGAATGTGGATTTCTTCCTTGCAATGATTGCATAGCCGTCGCCCAAGCCGCTGAGCAATGATTAATGTGACACTGGAGGCGATGTTATAGGCGGCTACTCCCATGTTCATTAATCGGTTCAGGGTCTGAGGAGCGCTGTTGGTGTGCAGAGTGGACAGTACCATATGGCCTGTCTGGGCGGCTTTAATCGAGATTTCAGCAGTTTCCAGGTCGCGGATTTCGCCAACCATCACGATGTCCGGGTCCTGGCGGAGAAAAGCGCGCAAGGCACTGGCGAAAGTCATGCCGACTTTTGGGTTGACATTCACTTGGTTGATACCGGGGAGGTTAATTTCTACCGGGTCTTCGGCGGTGGAGATGTTGACTTCAGGGGTATTCAGGATGTTGAGCGCGGTATAGAGCGACACCGTTTTGCCGCTGCCTGTCGGGCCAGTCACCAGCACCATGCCTTGTGGCTTATGAATGGCCTTTAAAAACAGTTCCTTTTGACGTTCTTCATAACCCAATGCATCGATGCCCATTTGGGCACTGGAGGGATCGAGCAGGCGCAGCACTACCTTTTCACCGTACAAAGTCGGCATGGTATTGACGCGGAAATCGATAGCTCGCTGCTTGGTCAGATATAGCTTGAGACGCCCGTCCTGTGGTACCCGGCGCTCAGCGATATCGAGTTGAGCCATGATTTTAAGGCGGGCAGCCAAGCGCGGCGACATGGTGACTGGCGGCTTGTAGACTTCATCCAACATGCCGTCTTGACGGAAGCGCACCCGGTAGATTTTTTCGTAGGGTTCAAAGTGAATATCGGATGCACCGCGATTGATAGCTTGCAAAATAACCTGATTAATAAAACGAACCACAGGTGCATCATCAGCATCCGATTGTGTCAGAGTTTCAACCCGGGAGCTGTCGCTCTCGGTGCTGAAGTCAAGATCGCCAATCTCCTGGTCGACCATCGCTGCTGCCTGGGTATCGATCGCGCTTTCGATCGCCTTGGCCCACTGCGTTTCGCTGATGATGACTGGCTCGATATCCAGACGAGTCTGAAATTTAACATCTTCCAGCACCCGCTGATTGGTGGGATCGCTCACTCCGACAAACAGCCGCCGGCCACGCTTGTGCAGCGGTAGGGCGTGATGTTGACGGAGCAGTTTTTGATCGACCAGCTGGACAATGGCCTTGTCAATTTCTAGAGCATCAATATCAAACAAGGGGAGATTGAAACTGCGGGCGGCCAGACGAGCGATATCCTTGTCGCGGGCAAGTTTATTTTCAACTAGATAGGCAACGAAAGGAAGATTTTCCTTACGGGATTGCTCAAGGGCCTTGAGTGCGGCAGCTTCATCAAGCAAATGATTCAGCACGAGTTGCCTGGCGAGACCACTTAGTTGGCCACCGGGTTGGGTCGTAACAGTGTTAGGGTTGGTCGCCATGGTTTATCTGCGGGGTGATGTCTGAGTTGCATCGAATCTATCATCTTTGTCGATTCGACGTTTCAACTTTAGACCATGTGAAGAAGGTTGGAAAGGGGAGGATCTGTTATCAGGAAGTCTTTATTTTGTCATTCGTTAGTTGCCTATAGGCCATCTTGGCATGTCATCGTATTTGACTATTCGTCTCTTGGGAGAATTCACCGATGAAAATGAAATTGTTAGCGGTCACTGTTTTGGCTTCGATGGGAGTAGTTAGTTGCAGGGATGATAGTGATGTTCCTAGCTCCTGCTGCGTCCGCTAAAGTCCGCTCCGTAGAATTTACCCGCATGCCAGCGCCATCCACAGATAGCGAGCGAGCCAGAGCTTATACCACTTCCAATGTCATCGTAACCTGCAGCGACGGAACTCAGAAGACTTCAGCATTAAGCTTTAAGCCGCTTTACAGCAGCAGCCTGGATACGATTACTGATGTTACTGGTGGCCAGCTTTATGATGTAAATGGCAATGTGTTGCTGGATATCAATGGCAATCCTTTCATCGCCAATACACCGGATTCTAATTCTTTAATCAAGGTGGATGGCGCTCCAGCGACAGGACAAGGCGGTAAGCTGCTTTACCTGGTGACGCATTTTGAATAGGTATCAGTCGGGAGTTCAGTGCCGACGCTTACTATGTATGGCAAAACACCGATGATGATGAAACCTTCTACCCTTGATCAGAATCGTGACACGGGTGAGTTAAGCATGATAGCGCTGAAAAATATCAGTATGGCTGGAGTTCGGGGACTGTGGATTCCTTGTGGCTGACTCCCCTGATCAATGCGCAGAAAGGGGAAGTGGGCTGTATCAGCGGGCTTCCCGGATTACGGTAAAAAGCGGCAGAGGCTGTCCGGTTCCGCTATCGATTAAAAGGGCAAAGCAAAGCCAGCGTATTTAGGCTGGCTTCTTTTTATGAAAGTCCGCAGAGTGTTACTTAAACGCCTGTCCGACACACGGCGACAGATGTGGCGCTTTTAGCAGGGCCTCGCGGTCGATGCTGATGCTTTTCCACTTCGGATGGCCCGTACGGCCCAGCTCATCCAGGTTGTCGTACACGATTTTAGCAAACCGTCCAATCGCTTGGCAGTTCTCATCGTTTTGGTCCTTATTGCTCGTGAACAGCACGGTACCCACTGACAGAGTGGGGACCGCTTGTTTCTGCCAGACATAGGTCCCATCCGCGATGGTTGCTTTTTTGTAGAAAGTTTGGAACAGCTCATTCTTGGCGATATCATCTGGAACCTCAATAGAGACCAGGTGCAGGCCGTCAGCGTTCGCCAGAGGGCCGGTGAAGAGTTGAGCTGGCGAGCCAACCACGTAAATCATCGCGTCGATTTCGCCGCGTTGCAGCGCATCAAGGGCTGTCACTGCATCCATTTCCGGTTGTTCAGCTGGGGTGATCTTGAACAGATCCAGCAAAATAGTGGCTGTGCCATAGGTGCCACTGACCGCATCACCCACGGCAATGCTCTTGTCGTTTAAATCTGCCAGTTGCTTGATCTCCGGTGCTTTAGCTAGAACATGCACCTCCTCGTAGTACAGTGGCAACACCAGTTGCAGCGAGTTAACCAGCTTATTCAATTCCTCGGCATCCCCATCATCGCTGATGGTTGCTTCGAGTGCGACGAGGCTCAGGCTATCGAATTGGCTCAAACCCAGTTGTAGGCTAGGATACTCATAAACCTTAAAGATGTTTTCCAGCGAACCGGCTGAAGGAATGACCGATAGATCAATCTGGTGACGGCCAGCCAGCTTTTTCAAATCTCGACCCAGTTGATAGTAGGTACCCGGCTCGCGACCGGTCATCAAGCTAAGTTCGGGACTACTGGCGGGCATCGCCGTCGATTCTGCCGCCTTGAGCGGGCCGGCTAGCCACAGAAGACTTAAACATAGGCCGGTGCTGAGAAATAAGCGTTTGTTCAGAGCATTTTTCATCGGATGAGACACCTTGGTGAGCTGTTACCTTTCTGTTTGACATTGCCGCCACTGCTACTAAATGTGGAGAGAAGCAATCCTGGATTAAAATCAATTATAGTGTGGCTATGCGTGTCGCGGATATGCCAGGAAGCCCGCAGTAAGCGGCCCATAGCAAATAATAATAGGTGGAGGTGAGGAATCATGCCAAAGATAGTCATTGTTAGCGTCATTGGATTTCCAGAAAAGGACCGCCGGATGATCCGCAACATTTTATCGGTGGCCAGCAACCAGGATGTGGCCTATCAGATAACAGACAATGGCGGAAAATCGACCGGTATTTTTATCGTCAACGCGGATGATCCAGGCGCTATGCTGTTCTGGAATGAATATCAACAGGATGCCTTGGAGGCGAATAGTATTCTGGCGTCGGTGAGCCCGATGCTTGAATCCGAGCATGTTTGTATCAAGCGGCCATTGATCGCTAGCCAGTTACACGGGGCGCTGACTCTGGGCAGCGCTTGGGCAGCGCCCAAACAGCAACGGCCCGATATTATTCTGCAACGGTCGGATATTCTGCGCAAATGCTTCCTGTTCCGCAATTTCTCGCCAGGCCATGTGGAAACGATCGTGGCGATGTCGCGCATTGTGACCCTGCCTGGCAACTATGTTGTTTTCGAAAAGGGCTCCAATGGCGATGAGATGCTGATCGTCTTGCACGGACGGCTCAAAGTAAGCGTCGCCGATGGAGATGGGAAGGAAGTTGTACTGGGTACCGTTGGGCCGGGAGATATCGCTGGCGAGATTGCCATGCTCGACGGACGAGGCCGCTCGGCGACAGTGACGACGCTGGCGCCCAGCGAATTGCTGGTCATTCATCGAAAAGATTTTATGCCGTTTTTGGAGCAAAATCCCAAGGTGGCCATCGACCTGATCATGGTATTGGCGTTACGGTTGCGGCTTAATACTGAGCAGTTGGCTGAACTGCTCGACCGTTAGTGGTAGTCGCAAACTTTGCTTATCGAACCCCATCAACAGGTCTCAGCGCGCTTGCGTAGACCACAGGAGATTCTCATGGAACTGGCTTGTTTGGACCTGGAAGGGGTCCTGATCCCGGAAATCTGGATCAATGTTGCCGAACGCACCGGTATTGAGGGGCTGCGGCTGACCACCCGCGATATTCCCGATTATGATCAACTGATGCAAGGCCGGCTGGCGTTGCTGGATCAGCATGGACTCAAACTATCTGACATCCAGCAGGTGATTGCCGGGATGGGGCCGCTGGAGGGAGCATGCGAGTTTCTTGACTGGTTACGCGAGCGGTTCCAAGTGGTGATTTTGTCGGATACCTATTATGAATTCGCTTTGCCATTGATGCGGCGTTTGGGGTGGCCAACTTTATTCTGCCACCGGTTGGAAGTCGTGGATGACCGGGTGGCCGGTTATGTTCTGCGACAGCCTGATTCCAAGCGGCAGGCCGTGCAAGCTTTTCATCAGCTCAATTTTCGCGTGATCGCTGCCGGCGACTCTTACAACGATACCGCGATGCTGGCGGAAGCTGAGGCTGGCATTCTATTTCGTCCACCGCAAAATGTGATTGACGAATTCCCGCAGTTTCCAGTAGCGCGGACCTTTGATGAGATGCGTGAAGCCTTTCACCAAGCCCGTTTGCGGTTGCTTTGAGGTTTCCAGAGGATTGCGGCCGGGTTTTGGTTTGATTAGGGGTGTATAAAGTCGCTAGTAGATCAAAAATTATTCAAAAATAAGGACTATTCCGTGTCTTCCGATATTGTCGCTGCAATTGACTTGGGTTCCAACAGCTTCCATATGATCGTTGCCCGCATCGCCAACGGGCAGGTGCAGACTCTGGACCGGCTACGGGAGATGGTGCAGTTGGCTGCGGGTTTAGACAGCAGAAACCGGCTGTCTGAAGAGTCGCAATTGCGTGCTTTGGATTGCCTGGCGCGCTTTGGCCAGCGGTTGCGGCAAATTCCGCCGGAGCAGTTGCGCGTGGTTGGCACCAACACCTTGCGGCAGGCGCGCAACAGCGCCGTGTTCTTGGCCCGGGCCGAGGCGGTTCTGGGACATAATATTGAGACCATCAGCGGCCAGGAAGAGGCGCGCCTGATCTATTTAGGGGTCGTTCACAATGTGGCCGATACGGCTGGCCAGCGCCTGGTAGTGGATATTGGGGGTGGCAGCACCGAATTGATCCTCGGTGAGAAATTTGAAATCCATCATCTGACCAGTCTCAAAATGGGCTGCGTCAGCCTGAGCCGCTCCTGCTTCGATAAAGGACGAATCACCGAGTCACGGATGCGTGAGGCAGAACTGCTGGTGCAATTGAAACTGGAACCGGTGCGCGAGGAATTCCGTGATCAGGGCTGGCAAGTGGCGACCGGCGCTTCGGGGACGATCAAGGCTATTCAGGATGTTGTCGCGCAGGAAGGCTGGAGCCGTGAAGGAATTACCCTGGAGGCATTACGGCGGCTGCGCACCGCCTTGCTGGAAACCGGCCGGCCCGAGACGATGGCGGCTCGCTGGCAATTGGAACCGGCCCGTGCTCAGGTTTTTGCTGGCGGATTTGCGGTGTTGCATGGCTTATGCGAAGTGCTGGGCGTAGAACGCATGGAGGTGTCGGAAGGAGCCTTACGGGAAGGGGTGATTTACGATCTACTGGGCCGTATCCGCCATGAAGATGTCCGGGATCGCACCATCGCCACAGTGATTGACCGCTATGACTTAGACAAAGCGCAGGCTGAACGGGTGAGCGCAACGGCCTGGATGCTGCTGAACCAGGTGCGCGATGCCTGGCATCTGGCAGCGGAAGAATTGGCGCATAACCTGGAGTGGGCCGCCCGGTTGCACGAAATTGGCTTGTTGTTGACGCATGACCAATACCATAAGCACGGTGCTTATATTCTGGAGCACGCTGATCTGCCTGGTTTTTCTCAGAGTGATCAAATATTGCTGGCTACGCTGGTGCGCCGTCATCGGCGGGGATTTCCCGCGAAGGCATTCGAGCATCTGCCCAAGGAACGGGCTTCGCTGGCTCAGCGGTTGTGTGTGCTGCTGCGCTTGGCCGTGGTATTGCACCGGGGCCGTAGCCGGCATGCGCTGCCGATGTTGAGTCTTCAGGTAAACCGGCAACAGTTGACGTTGTGCTTTCCCGAAGGGTGGCTCGATGCGAACCCGCTGACTCAAGCGGATTTGGACGCTGAAGCACGGTATTTGAAAAAAGCCGGGTTTCGATTGGAGTTTAGCTGAACGGCTACCTTCCCTCTTCTAGCGAGGGAGGGTTAGAGTGCGGGGTAAGAGACGCCGGTTCAGCATTTAGGAATGGTTGCAGCAGTAACCCGTACAATCGGGTGGCGCGCCAATCACGCAAGTACCCGAGGCCGATGGTCATGCCGGTATGGCCCTCATGCGGCTGATCCCGGTAAGTGCCAAACAGCCGATCCCACCACGGCAGGTTGAAACCAAAGTTGCTATCGGTTTCTTCGACACGCACCGAATGATGAACCCGGTGCATGTCCGGGGTAACCAGCATCCAGCGTAACACCTGATCCCAGCGCTTCGGCAATGCGACATTGCCGTGGTTGAACATGGCGGTCGCGTTCAAGATGACCTCGAATAGCATTACTGCGACCGGCGGGGCGCCCAATAATACGACGGCCGCCAGTTTGACCAGCATCGACAACACAATCTCCAGTGGATGAAAACGCAAGGCGGTCGTGACATCGAAGTCCAGATCGGTATGGTGCATCCGGTGTAGCCGCCACAACGCGGGAACCTTGTGGAACACGACATGTTGGGTGTAGATCACCAGGTCTAATAGCAGCAATGAGGCGATAAACGCCAGCCAAAATGGGGTATTCAATACATGAAATAGACCCCAGCCGTTCACTGCCGCCAGACCGGCTGCACCGGTTGCGAGTACCGGAAACACCAATCGCAGCATGATGCTATCCACCATAACAATACCTAGATTGGCTGGCCATCGCCGGATTCTCGATAGCGCCAATGGCCGGCGCGGCCAGCGCCATTCCCATAGCATCATGGCCAGTAGCACGGTGAAAAAGCAGCCAAGCCGGAAGGGGATTTCATGCTGAAGCAGATCAGTCATGCCAGAACTCCATGCGGTTTATAATGCGCCTTACTGTGAAGGCGACCCTCTTTGACCATCTACCTCCGAGGATATTCCGGTGTCCCGATTACCCCAAATCATTCCTGGCCAGTTTCCCGGCGCCCGGCCGCGCCGGATGCGCCGCGACGGCTTCTCGCGACGGCTGATGCGGGAGACCGTGTTGACCGCCGCCGATCTCATTCAGCCATTGTTTGTGATCGAAGGTCAACAACGCCGCGAACCTGTCGCGTCAATGCCGGGTGTGGAGCGATTGACCGTTGATGAGTTGCTGCACGAAGCCGAGCGGTTAGCCAGGCTGGGGGTGCCCGCCGTGGCGTTGTTTCCGGTTACGCCGCCGGAAGCCAAGTCACTGGACGCTGCTGAATCGTATAATCCCGATGGTCTGGCGCAGCGGGCAGTGCGCGCCCTCAAAAAGGCACTGCCTGAACTGGGTGTGATCACCGATGTCGCGCTGGACCCGTTTACGAGTCACGGTCAAGACGGGCTGATCGACGGCTCTGGTTATGTGTTGAACGATGAAACCGTAGCGGTGCTGGTTAAACAGGCGCTGTCTCACGCCGAGGCCGGGGCCGATATCGTAGCGCCTTCGGACATGATGGATGGACGGATCGCTGCCATCCGCGAAGTGCTGGAGTCCAATGATTTCATCCATACCCGGATTCTCGCCTATTCCGCTAAGTATGCATCCAGCTTCTACGGACCATTCCGTGATGCCGTCGGTTCGGCGGGTGCCTTGGGCAAGAGCAATAAATACAGTTACCAGATGGACCCGGCCAACAGCGATGAGGCGTTGCGCGAGGTGGCGATGGATCTGGAGGAAGGGGCCGATATGGTCATGATCAAGCCCGGGATGCCCTATTTGGACATCGTGCGCCGGGTCAAAGATCAGTTCGCCGCCCCTACCTTTGTTTACCAGGTCAGCGGTGAATACGCCATGTTGCTGGCGGCGGCACGCAATGGCTGGCTGGATGAGCAAGCGGTGGTGATGGAATCGCTGCTAGCGATCAAGCGGGCCGGGGCGGACGCCATTTTGACCTATTTTGCCGGCCCGGCGGCGGGCTGGTTGCGGCAGGGATCATGAAAAACGGGAAAGTGTGGGCGCTGGCAGCGCTGGGCGTTGCCCTGAGCGTATTCTTTCTGGCGATCATGCGCCCACCCGGCGGTCAATCCTCGCCGCCCGGTCAGGATTTACCCTGGCAGATTACTGTCCGTCCGGATGGTGCTGCTCTGACCGTGTTTGGATTGACCCTGGGCGAGAGTACGCTGCGGGATGGGGTGAATAAACTGGGCCGGCGTTATGAGTTAGGTGTATTTGAGGATAGGGAAGGGCGGTTAGGCTTAGAAGGGTATTTCCGGGATACGGTCCTTGGTGGACTGAATGCACGGCTGGTGTTGCCGGCGCAACTGCCGGAATCGGCGCTGGCGGTGTTGAAAGCCCATGCGGGCGAGGGTGAACCGGCGGTTCATCAAGGCCGCCGCTATCCAGTTGCCGAGGCTGATCATGATTTGGCTTTAAGCGCGGTGATCACTGCCATCACCTATCTGCCTGTGGTCAAGCTGGATGCCGGGCTGGTGCGTCAACGCTTCGGCGAACCGGCAGAAAAAATTACCGTTCCGGATGGCGCGCACTGGCTGTATCCGGCGCTGGGTTTGGATTTACTGCTGGGCGATAATGGGGGAGCCTTGCTGCAATATGTGCCGCCAGCGGAGTTCGAACAACGGTTGCACGCACCGTTGCGTGAAGCTGAAAATGAAGGAAAGCCATGATCCTGCAACTCGACCAATACGCCGTGATGGGCCACCCCATTGCCCACAGCCAATCCCCGCGGATTCACACCCTGTTCGCCACCCAGACCGGCCAGAATCTGGAATATCGCGCCATTCTGGTCGAACCGGGTGATTTCGCGGCGGCGGCGCGCACCTTTCATGCCGCTGGCGGCAAGGGTCTGAATGTGACTGTTCCTTTCAAGCAGGATGCCTGGGTGTTCGCTGATATTCTGAGCGCCCGCGCCGAGCGGGCCGGGGCAGTGAATACCTTGATTTTCGGGCCAGGCGGCGTGCGGGGCGACAACACCGACGGGCCGGGACTGGTGCGCGATTTAACCGTCAATCACCGTTATCCGCTGGCAGAAAAACGGATTCTGTTGCTGGGCGCAGGCGGCGCAGCGCGCGGGGTATTGCAATCGTTGCTGGCGGAACAGCCCGCACAATTGGTTATCGCCAATCGCACGGCGGACAAGGCGTTAGGATTGGCGCTGCGCTTTAGCGGCTTGGGGCGCGTGTCGGCGTGCGGTTTTTCCGAACTGGCCGGGCGGCGGTTCGATCTGATTATCAACGCCACTGCCGCTGGTTTGGACGATGCGGTTCCACCCTTGCCAGACGATGTGCTGGCGGCGGAGGGCTGGTGCTATGACTTGATGTATGGCCGGGAGCCGACTGCCTTTGTCCGCTGGGGCCGGGCGCATGGAGCCGTTCAGTCCCTGGATGGGTTGGGGATGCTGGTCGAGCAGGCGGCAGGGTCCTTTCATCTGTGGCGCGGTGTTTGGCCGGAGACCGGACCCGTGATCGCTGCGCTCAGAGAAGGTTGAGCTACCCCGTGACCAGGAGCCGTCCGGCCATCAACACGACGACCAGCAGGAACACCGGACGGATAAACGGCGCGCCGTAGCGAATGGCGCTCTGCGCGCCGAGGAATGCGCCGCACATCAGCAGCGCCCCCATGCTTAGACCGATGGTGTAGTCGATATTGCCGAGCATAGTGAAAGTCAGCAACGCAGTCAGGTTACTGATGAAATTCATGAACCGGGCTACCCCGGCGGCGGCCACCAAATCGAGGTGGAACAGCTTCATCGCCGCCGCCATCCAGAACGCGCCGGTGCCAGGGCCGATAAAGCCATCGTAAAAGCCAATCAGGCCGCCAGCGGTCAGCTGGACACTGCGCGGTTGCGCCGCGGGTGGTTCCGGGGAACTGATGACCGGGAGGTGAGCGCGGCGCGGCCAGATCAGATAGACCGATGCCAGCAGGATGGCCAGCGGCAGCAGTTTTTTCAATACGCCGGCACTCATCAGGTAAATCAACACCGCTCCGGTTAACGCGCCAGCAAACGTCCCGAAGCTCATCGCCCGCCACAGCGCCGGTTGAAACAACCCTTTACGGATGAAAGTCAGCGATGCGCTGAAGGTGCCAAACGTGCCGATCAGCTTGTTAGTGCCCACTACCAAGTGGGGTGGCATCCCGATGCTTAAAAGGGCTGGCATGACCAGCATTCCACCGCCGCCGGCGACGGCGTCGATAAAGCCCGCAAGCAGGGCAACCGTGCCTAACAATAGCAAGGTGGCGAAATCAGGGGACAACTCCATGAAACTACAAGATTTCCTCAGTTAGCGCCGCGAGCAGGCCCTGCAACGCAGCGGGATCGGGCAGACGATATTCAGCGGCCACTGGCGCTTCCGGCCCGATACCTAAGGAGATTCCTCCCATCTCCGCCGCTACCTGCAAGGCGGGTTCATCATTGAGCGCATCACCCGCATAAAGCACGGTGACCGGTTCTGCGCCACCGTGAGCAACGATAGAGCGCAGCGCCGTACCCTTGTCCTGCCCAATGGCCGGTAACACTTCGATGGCTAAAGGGTTATCCAGAAGACACACGCTGTTCAAATGAGGCGCAAGCAAGGAAAAGGTTTGCATCCTTAACGATTCAACCCAGTCTGTAGCCAGGAGCCGGTAGTGAACGGTGAAGCCGAATGGTTTTTTCTCGATCCATGCGCCGGGGTAATCCGCTAACGGTTCTTCAACCGTGGCGCACAGGGCCTCTAGCAGAGCGCAGCTTTCCAGGGCCTCGTTCGTAATGCGGCGCTCTCCAGCGATCTGTAATTCCAGGCCGGTCGATCCGCCATAGCTGACCGTGTCCAGGCCAACCATGCCGATGAGGTTATCCAGCGCTCGGCCGCTGATCACGCCGGCCGTGACCCGTGGCAGCGCAGCCAGCCTCGCCAGTACCTCGCGCAATGCAGGATCAAGATGTGCCAGACGGGGATGGTCCGCCAGTGGTGTCAGCGTCCCATCGTAGTCGAAGACCAGCACCAATCGTTGTCCTGCGCGATAAGCAGCGGCCAGCCGGTCTAAAACGATGCATTTCATCCGCCGTTTCCGCCCTGAGTCAAGTGCTGGTTTCGATGTTCACGTTGTCTTGCAAACGGCGTTGGGCGCGGGTCTGCCGGGTAGCTTCTTCGTCGAGTTCGCGCAGGGTGGTTTCGACGAAAGCCAGGTGAACATGGGCCGCTTGCCGGGCCGCTTCCGGATCGCGTTTCAGCACGGCTTCCAGGACGGCTTGATGCTGGCTGTGAATGATCACGTAATTGTCTTCGCGCGTGTACAACCGCTCCAGCGAACGGTTGATATGGCTCAACAACAAATCGAACAAGCCGCGCATCACATGGATCAACGCCACGTTATGGGACGCATCGGCAATAGCGAGATGAAAGCCGGCATCTACGACAGCATCATGCTGGGGTTCGTGCTTACCTTTTTGGATGGCTTCTAGCTCGGCAAAGCGGCGTTGCAGGATTTCCCGGTCAGCGCCGGTCGCGCGCAAGGCGGCGAAATAGGCCGCGACCTCTTCCAGAGCGTGCCGCAGTTCCAGCACGTCGAACATCGCTTTTGGATGGTTTTTAAGAAGCTCAATCAAAGGGTTGGTAAGACCTGGCGCGATCACATCGACGACATAGCTGCCGCCGCCCCGCCGGCTTTGCAGCAACCCTCTCGACTTCAGTGTGGTAATAGCCTCACGCAGCGATGGGCGGGAAACGTTGAATTTCTGAGCCAATTCCCGTTCTGGGGGCAGCCGTTCGCCAGGTTTGAGGACGCCTTCCAAAATCAATTGCTCAATCTGGTTGACGATGACATCTGCGACTTTTGGAGGGTTAATTGTTTCAAATTGCATGGCCGTACCCAACAAACATTGAACTGAGACTCGCTACGATAGCGGTTCGCAGCATTCATAGTACGCAAAATATCATGAAGCAGGTGCTGTTCGTAGCACCAATTCTAGCTTAACAATGATTTGGTCAGACCATATGACCAATATATTGCAAGATGAAAAAGAGGTTGGTATATTTGGTCAGACCGTATGACCAAATATAAAATAAACGCCCGGCTTTAAAGGCGTGATCTAACACCAAAACGAGGATAATCCACCCATGCGCTCGCTTGCTTATCAAAGCCTTCATCGCGATCTTCAAGGCATCATCCCGGCAACACGACTGATCAGTGACCCCTTACGCACTCTTGCCTATGGTACCGACGCCAGTCTGTACCGTCTGATTCCCCAACTGGTCGTGCGGGTGGACAGCGAAGAGGAGATGCGGCGTATCCTGGCGTTGGCGCATCAATACGGGACCCCGGTAACCTTTCGCGCCGCTGGCACCAGCTTGTCCGGCCAGGCGGTGACCGATTCCGTTTTACTGCAATTGGGCGATGGCTGGCGGAACTGGCGGATTGGCGAGGGCGCGGCGACCGTCAGCCTGCAACCAGGCATCATCGGTGGTCACGCCAACCGCTATCTCGCACCCTACCAGCGCAAGATCGGTCCCGACCCGGCATCGATCAACACCTGCCAAATCGGCGGCATCGCTGCCAACAATGCCAGCGGCATGTGCTGCGGCACGGCGCAAAACAGCTATAAGACGCTGAAAAGCATGCGTGTCATGCTGGCTGACGGCACATTGCTGGACACCGGCGACCCGGCCAGCCGCGACGCGTTCGAAACCAGCCACGGCGCTTTACTCGCGCAGCTTACCGGACTGGGCGAGCGCACCCGCGCCGATCCGGTGCTGGCCGGACGCATCCGTGACAAGTTCAAGATCAAGAATACCTGCGGTTACAGTCTCAATGCTCTGGTGGACTATGAGGACCCGTTTGAAATCCTTCAGCATTTGATGATCGGTTCCGAGGGGACGCTGGGCTTTATCGCCGAAATCACCTATCACACGGTCGAAGAACATACGCATAAAGCCACGGCGCTGATGATCTTTCCCGATATCGAGACCGCGTGCAAGGCGGTGGCGGCGCTGAAAAGCCAGCCGGTCGCGGCGGTGGAATTGATGGATCGCGCCTCGCTGCGTTCGGTGGAGAATAAGGCGGGTATGCCGCCGTACTTCAAGGAACTGCCGGAAACCGCCGCCGCTCTGCTGGTGGAAACCCGGGCGGCCAACCCAGCAACCTTGACCGCTCAGGTCGAGGTCATCACCGCCGCGATTGCCGGCACACCAACCCTGCTCCCGTTCCAATTTACTGACCGGCCGGAAGAATTCACCCAGTTGTGGGCGATCCGCCAGGGACTGTTTCCCTCGGTCGGTTCGGCGCGGGCGACCGGCACCACCGTCATCATCGAGGATGTCGCCGTCCCCGTCCCTCAATTGGCGGCAATGACCCTGGATTTGCAGCGCTTGTTCGACCAGCATGGCTATGCTGGCTCGATCATCTTCGGTCACGCGCTTGAAGGAAATTTGCATTTCGTCATCACGCCCGACTTTGCCAAGCCGGACGAAACCGAACGCTACAAACATTTCATGGACGATGTCTGCCACATGATCGTGGATCGATACGACGGCTCGCTGAAAGCCGAGCACGGCACGGGCCGTAACATCGCGCCCTTCGTCGAGCTGGAGTGGGGGCAACAGGCGTACCAGTTGATGCGGGAAATCAAGACGCTGTTTGACCCCGGTAATCTGCTCAATCCCGGTGTCATCCTCAACGACGACCCAGAAGTCCATCTAAAAAATATTAAGCCGATGGCCGCCGTCGATCCGCTGGTGGATAAATGCATTGAATGCGGCTTTTGCGAACCGAATTGTCCATCCCGCGCCCTGACTCTCTCACCGCGCCAGCGTATCGCCGGCTTGCGGGAAATGGCGCGCCTGCAAGCCGCCGGCGACGATGGCCAGCAACTGCAAGCCATTGACGAATCCTATCAATACCAGGGTCTGGACACCTGTGCGGCTGACAGTCTGTGCTCGCTGACCTGTCCGGTCGGCATCAACACCGGCACGATGATGTTGAAGAAGCGCCGTCAGCAGCGCGGTCAAACCGCGCAACGGATCGGCAATTGGGTGGCCAATCATTTCTCTGGCGTCACCACGGCCACGCGCTTCAACCTGGCTGCCGCCCATCTCTCACACACGGTCTTTGGCTCCACCTTGCAGGGCGGTGTGACCGGGGCCATGCGTAAACTGTCGGGGGACCGGCTGCCGCTGTGGAACCGCTATATGCCTTCTGCTGGCGCGATGCCCAAGCCGGCAGCGAGCGCCGCGCCGGATCGTCCGCGGGTCGTCTATTTCCCCAGTTGCGCCAGCCGCACCATGGGGCCGGCCAAGGGCGATCCCGAAGCGGACGCTTTACCGGTGAAGACCGCGGCTCTGCTGCGCAAGGCCGGATTCGAGGTGATCCTGCCCGAGGACAGCAGTGCACTGTGTTGCGGCCAGCCCTTTGAAAGCAAAGGATTGCCGGCGCAGGCTGACGCCAAGCGGCGGGAAGTCGAGCAGGCGCTGCTCAAGGCCAGCCGCAACGGACAAGATCCAATTGTGTTCGATACCACGCCCTGTGTGTTCCGGGTCAAGAAAGGCCCGGCCCCCGCCCCGCTCAAGCTGTACGACATCACGGAATTCCTGCATGACGTGGTGTTGGAGCGGTTGACGATCCACAAGCGGCCAGAAACGGTCGCTATTCATCCCACCTGTAGCAACATCAACATGGGTTTGCAGGCCAAGTTGAAGGCCATCGCCGAAGCGTGCGTCGACAATGTCATTGTCCCTGACCGGATTTCCTGCTGCGGCTGGGCCGGGGACAAGGGGTTCACCCGCCCGGAATTGAACGCCAGCGCCTTGCGGGATTTATCCGCGGCGTTGCCGGAGGACTGCACATCCGGGTATTCCACCAGCCGCACCTGCGAAATCGGTTTATCTCTGCACAGCGGGCGTTATTACCGCTCCATCGTCTACTTGGTCGATCGCTGCTCACAGCCGAATACCGGCTGATTCTCTAGCACCATCAAATCGTTAAGGATGCCCGCCTGGGTGGGTTGGGGGTGTTTTGCGCCCAAAATTTATCCAAGCGGGTTTTCAGGGAAGAAAGAGCACGGGTGCTGGCCAGTCATCACTCAAAAAAAGCTTGGGGGAAACCGTCACTTGCCCCGGTTTGCCTTCGCTCATGCCCGGCGCCCGTTGGTTTTTTCATGGGCAGCGCGCGCATCTCTCCCGGCAACACGCCGGGGTTGGATGCTGTTTATTTATTTCAAGCTCTTCACCAAAGGAGTTTTCCATGTCGTTAGGTTTATTGGCGCTGGTCGCCTTTTTACCGATCGCTGTCGCGCTGGTTTTGATGGCAGGACTGCGTTGGCCGGCGACCAGAGCAATGCCTCTGGCCTGGCTGGTGTGCGTTCTCGGTGCACTGTTCGCCTGGAATTTGCCCATTGGCTATATCGCCGCCCTGTCCGTTCAAGGCGTCATCACAGCGGTCGGCATTCTGATCATCGTCTTCGGTGCGATCATTATTCTGTACACGCTCAAGTATTCGGGTGGTATGGAGACCATCCAGCATGGGATGCAGAATATTTCCGGTGACCGCCGGGTTCAGGCGATCATCATCGGCTACATGTTCGCGGCCTTCATCGAGGGCGCTGCCGGTTTCGGCACGCCCGCCGCCTTGGCCGCGCCGTTGCTCTTGAGTCTTGGCTTTCCGCCGTTGGCTGCTGCGGTCATCTGCCTGGTGTTCAACTCCTTCCCGGTGACTTTCGGCGCGGTGGGCACCCCGGTCATTCTTGGTATGAAGTATCTTCAGCCCTTGGCTAAAACGGCCATTGCTTCGGGTGCGCCCGGTCTGAATTTTGGCTCCGGCGAGGAGTTCAATATGCTGATCGGTCAATGGGCGTCCGTGCTGCATTTTCCGATGATCTTCATTCTGCCGGTGTTCATGCTGGGGTTTATCACGCGCTTTTTCGGCCCGAACCGTTCCTGGGCCGACGGCTTCAAGGCTTGGAAGTTTTGCATTTTCGCGGCGGTGTCTTTCTCGGTACCCTATCTATTCTTCGCCTGGTTCGTGGGTCCCGAATTCCCGTCGCTGATCGGGGGTTTGGCGGGTCTTGGCATCATCGTCGCTGGCGCTAAAAAGGGGTTTTGCGTGCCCAAGGAAACTTGGGATTTCGGTCACGACGACCAGTGGGACCCCGACTGGACCGGTGACATCAAGGGGTCTAACACCAATGAGTTCACCAGCCACATGAGCCAGTTCAAAGCCTGGCTGCCCTACATCCTGATCGGTCTGATTCTGGTGCTGACCCGGATTCCCGATCTAGGCCTCAAGGGCTGGCTTGCTGCGCAGAAGATTAGCTTTGGCAATATCCTGGGCTATCAGAGTGTCAGCGGTTCCATCGACTATCTGTATCTGCCCGGCACCATTCCGTTCATGCTGGTGGCGCTTCTAACCATTTTGATTCATGGCATGCGCGGTGAAGCGGTACAGAAAGCCTGGAGCGAATCGATTGCCAAGATGAAGAATCCGTCCATTGCGCTGTTTTTTGCGGTGGCGCTGGTGTCGATCTTTCGCGGTTCCGGCATCGCCGATCCGCTGTTGAATCCTCACACGTATCCATCCATGCCGCTGGCGATGGCTCAGGCCGTCGCGGGTATCGCGGGCAATGCTTGGCCGATGGTGGCGTCTTATGTGGGCGGTTTGGGGGCGTTCATCACCGGTTCTAACACGGTGTCTGACCTGTTGTTTGCTGAGTTCCAATGGGGTGTTGCGGCGCAGCTTGAGTTGCCGCGTCAGATCATTGTGGCGGCGCAAGCGGCGGGTGGCGCGATGGGCAATATGGTGTGCATCCACAATATCGTGGCGGTGTGTGCGGTAGTCGGTCTTTCAGGCCGGGAAGGGATTATCTTGCGGCGCACGGTGTGGCCGTTCCTGCTGTATGGCATCGTGGTCGGCATCCTGGCCAGTCTGATGTCCTTCGTGTTCTTCCCCAATCTGTTCTAGGGCGGGCAAGAAGATCAGCCGCCAGGGATGGGCGGTTGATCCTTGGGGTTAATCCGTCCGCTCGTGTCGCTGGTTGCGTTGGCGCGGTCGGTTTTAACCTGTTCGTCGAGCTGTTTGATCGCTTCGGTAAATTCGGCGGCCCATCCCTTGGTTTCATCGTTGACGATGCCGAGCGCTTTTTTGTGAAATCGCCAAATCTGTTCCAGCAGCATCGTTGCTTTTGCGAGCCGGCGATTTCGTTGGTCGTCGTGATTTGCTGGAAATCCTCGATGACTGGCATCACTGCCAATTCATCGTGGTCACTGACCGGAGAAGCTTTACGAAAGCGTAAAATCCCCTTGATAAATTCGATCACAGAACAGTAA
>ERZ761602.1914-NODE-1914-length-35331-cov-7.185650_pt1 | contig 35331 bp, 28 predicted proteins | sample MGYA00512165_ERZ761602 | MGnify/ENA primary metagenome ERZ761602 (study PRJEB28899, sample SAMN02445085) | bioreactor sludge metagenome | biome: EBPR sludge; isolation source: Thorneside wastewater treatment plant | place: Australia: Brisbane, Thorneside...
GCCCCTGCCGCGCCATGTGTTTTTCTTCGGGCTACCGCTGCTGCTGGGCCTGTCGGCCCATGCCCTGTTCAATCTCGTGGACACCCTGCTGGTGGGCCAGTTGCCCGGCACTGAGGGGGCCCGCGGCATTGCCGTGACGGGCCTGTGCGACCCGGTGACCACGTTTCAGACCATTTTGTTCAACGGGCCCATCGCGGGCGCGGGCGTGCTGGTGGCCAACCGCTTTGGCGCCCGCGACGAAGCCGGGTTGCGCCGTGTCGCCCTTCAGGCCACGGGATTTGTGCTGTTGCTGAGCGTGGTACTGGGTCTGCCCGGCGTGGTGTTCGCCGAAGATCTGGCCCTGATGATGGGCGCCGGCCAGGGCGACGACCCCCGGCAGCTCGAGCACTGCACCAGCTACCTGCAGGTGTTGCTGGGCGGCGGTTTCACGGGCGGGCTGTTCCTCTATCTCACCACCCTCCAGCGGGCCGTGGGAAGCGTCAAAGCTTTCATGGGGCTGTTCCTGCTTTCCAACGTCCTCAACCTGCTGTTCTGCATGCTGCTCATCTACGGGCCCGGCCCTTACCCGGCCTGGGTGCCGCAGGCCTGGGGCGACTTTGCGCAGGCCCTGGGGGTGCCGCGCCTGGGCGTGGTCGGCAGCGCCTGGGGCGCGGTGCTGGCGAGGCTAGTAAGTGTGAGCCTGGCGCTGGCGCTGGCCATTGGTCAGGGCTACCTGCGCGGCGCCTTGAGCTGGCTGCTGCCCAGAGGCCAGGCGCTCTGGGATTTGATCGCGATTGGCTTTTGGAAGAACGGGCAAGTCGCCGTCCGGGGCCTGGCGGGCGGCGTGCTGATTCGCGTGCTGCAGTTTGCCGGCAAGGGCGACGAAGCCGTGGTTTCAGGCGTGTTTGTCGGTATGAAGATCGAGCTGCTGCTGACTCTGGTGGCCTTTGGCTGGGGCACGGCCGCGCAGACCCTGGTGGCCACTTCCTTGGGCGCGGGCAAGCCTGACCGGGCCCTGGAAGAGGAGAAGGCCGCGGCTGTGCTCGCCAGCCTTTGCGGCCTGACCGGGGCCGGACTGCTCCTGGTCTTCGGCGCCGAAGTGGCAGCTCTGTTCAACCCCACCCCGGACCTCATTTACTGGAGCGACCTGTTCGTTCACATCACGGCGCTTTCCTTTGCCCTGACGCCCCTCAACGTGGTCATCAGCCAGACCATGTTCGCGCGGCGACAGTTGCGCCTGCCCGTGATTCTCGACGGCGGGGTCCTGCTGCTGGTGATGGTGCCCGCTCTGGCTCTGGCGGCCTGGGCAGGCGCGGGCATCACCGCCCTGCTCTGGATCAACTCCGGCTGCAACGCGGCATTGACGCTGCTCTACGTGGCCGTGAGGGTCAAGGCCGGCACTCCCTGGAGTGATGACGCAGCAGCGGTCAAAGCCTGAGGGTGCCGGTCTATGGAGTGGCCAGGTCTCTGCCACAGTTCATGCAACGGCGCCGACCAGGGGTCACCCTCAAGCCGCAGGTTGGGCACACCGGAATCAATTCTTCAGGCGGCGGAGGCGGCGATGGCTCCCGGGCGTCGGACTCGCTCGTAGGAGGACGGGGCGGCAAAAGGGCAGGCCCAGGTACGAGCATGGGAGGCGGGGGCCGGCGACGTTGCCTGCGCACCAGCAGAATGATCACCCCACCGACGATCACCAGAGTAATCGCCAGCCTTATAAGCGAGGGTGCAAGCTCGGCCAGGCGTTGTGCCCCGGTTTTCCAGTTGGTCTCGCCCTCAAGGTGATCGAGCACAAACCGCGCGTAACCCAGAATCTCGTAGTAGCGATGGGCCGGGCCGGCCGCCGTGATCTGAATAGCCTGTCGCTGCAAGGGCACCTGCACGGCCACTGTGACCAGATCGATCTGATTCAGCACGCCCCGGCCGGTATACAGGGGCAAGTCGAGGTCCTTCCAGGTCACCTCTTCTTTGGTGAAGCGGAAGCCGGACGCAAAGCTCTCCACTTCTCGCAACGACATCTGCTCCTGCGTCAACGTACCTCCCAGTCCGTGGATGGCCAGCATGACGTCCGGCTGGTCGTCCTTTGGATCGCCCAACAGATAGCAGTGGTCGATTCTCTTGGGGTATCTGAGGTGCAGCGGGGAGAACTTCTGAAAGGACTCTGGAATCCGCGTTGTGAATCCGAAGAAAGGATCGCGCAACTCAGCTGCGGACAGCGGCAGCGCCATGAGCGCCAGCGTCAGCAGCACAGATCGCATCGATATCCTCGATGTTCAGGATAAGCGTAGCGTAATCTCAATGAAGTCAGGCGTCTACCGATTGAGCCGGTTCAACCCTGCGTAGCCATGATCATGCCGCAGCCCGCGAACATCAGAATCACCAGTACCACGATGGCAATGGCAACCCAGAGCAGCATGTTGGAGGAGCTCTTGGGCTGCTGCCAATGCATGGGCAGTGGCTGGGTGGGCGCCGAAGCAGCACTGCTGCCCGGCAGCGGAGGCGGCGGAACAAAGCGCGGCACAGGCCCCTGCGTGAAGCCCGGCGGCGCCAGTGGTCCCCGGGGCGTTTGAAACTGGGGTGCGGGCTGCACGGGCGGGGTCGCCGGCGCAAAGGTGGGCTGCGGCGCAGGCGTCGAGACTGGGGCCGCCGTGGGCAAGGTGGTGGCCCCTGCATGCTGAGTCAGGACGTCGAGATTCGGCAGCCGCACCTCGTCGCGCCCCGTCACCTGGCGCAGGATGCTGCGCAACTGGGCCGCGACTTCGGGCGCAGAGGGCCGCTTGACAGCGTCGCGCGCGGTCATGGCAATCAGCAGGTACACAGCGGGGTCGGGCACGTGCCCGAAGCGGGCGCGGTCAAAGGGCACGTCATTGTTGACGTGCTGGACGGCGATGGAAAGGGGCGTGGTTCCGGTATAGGGCGTCTGCCCGGAAAGCAGGTGATAGGCGGTGATGCCCAGCGAATAGACGTCGCTCTTGGGTCCCAGTTCCTGACCCTGGGCCTGCTCGGGGCTCATGTAGTTGGCCGTGCCCATCGCCGAGCCGGGCATGGTCAGCTCGGTAGTCTGTTCGGTGGCGCGGGCCAGGCCGAAGTCACCGAGTTTGACGCGGCCCTGCCGGCTCACGAAAATGTTGTGGGGCTTGATGTCGCGGTGAATGATGCCCTGCTCGTGCGCGGCCGCCAGACCGTCAGCCACCTGGGCCAGAGCCTGCAACGTGGGAACAGGGGCGAGGCGGCCGGCCTGCTTGACCAGCGCCGCCAGGTCCGAGCCATCAACGAACTCCATCACGATGTATGGGGCACCGTCCTTTTCATCGACGGTCAGCACCCGCACCACGTTGGGATGATCAAGCTTGGCGGCCGTGCGTGCCTCGCGCATGAAGCGCTGGCGCGCCGTGGTGTCCTTGGCCAGATCGCCGCTCATGACCTTGATGGCCACTTCGATATCCAGGCCCTCGTGGCGGCCGCGATACACCTTGCCCATGCCGCCCGCGCCCAGCAGGTGTGTCGCGCGCACGACGCCGAAGTGAATGTCGACACTCTGGGATGCGGCTTGCCCTTCAACACGAGCCGGCGGCCGGGACGAAGACTTGATGTCCTTGCTGTCGGAGCCCACCTCGAGCAGGGTGTGCTCTTCCACGCGCTTGAACTGTTCTTCTTCGCCGGCCATGGGGTGACGATTGTAGCGCCAAATCAGCAGGACGCGCGGCGAATGTGCCTGGCAACGGTCAGGACTGCTGGGGTTTGTCCTTGCGCGTCGGAGGAATCAGCGTGGGATTCTGCACCGGCTGTTCCTTCACGTCGACTTTGGGCTCGGCGATCATGGTCGAGCTCTCCGTCTGAGGCTCGCCCTCTTCATCGTCGCTTGCGCTCTCGCTCGTACGCGATGCATCCGAAGGCAGGGGGCCCTCGCGCTCGATGATGACCTTGGCGGTGTCGAGGCCGTCGTCCGTCAGAAAGAGCCCATAGATCTGTTTGCGGCCCACCGTGCGACCGGCCATGATCGCGCCCGAGCCGTACTTCACGGTGATCAGGCCAAGCTCTTCCAGCACGTGCAGCTCCTGGGCGAACACGGCCTCAAAGCCCCAGTTGAAACGACCCGTGTTGCCCGAGGCCCGCTCGCTGCCGCTGAGGTGGCGCAGCATGTCTATGCGCGTCTTGCGGTAGCTGGCGTTTCGCTGACCGAAGGTGACGCTGCGCTGGTGCATGTACTTCAAAATCGCGCGCCCCAGCTCGGTGATGGTCTTGTCGTCGTCGTCGTGCGAAGCCGTCACGGTTGCTCACCCAGATGCCGCTTGAGAAACGCCATGGCCAGCCGCGCCGTTTCAACGGCGTTGCGGCTGGCATCGCTAAGTTCCACGCAAGCCGGGCCTTGGTAGTCAAGCCGGGCCAGCGTGCTGAACACCGCGCTGAAATCCACACTTCCCTCACCGAAAAACAGATGCTTGTGAAGGCCGGGGTTCATGTCATCCAGTTGCAGATTGTAAAGCACGTCGGCGTAGCGCGATAGGTACTCGTGGGCTGGTTTGGCTTCCAGACAGCGCAAATGGCCGATATCCAGCGTCAGGCCCGCCCGGAACCCCAGCAGGCCGCACAGCCGCTCGTAATCTTCCATTGTGGCCACAAGCATGCCCGGCTCCGGCTCCAGGGCGGCGCGAAGGCCGTGGGCGCGGCACATGTTCTCGACATGCTCCACCTGCCGCGCCAGGCGGTCAAAAAGCTTATCGTCGCTGCCCGCGAAACCCTCGGGGCGGGCCCCCGACCAGTAGGAGAGGCACGGGGCGCCGAGATCGTGGGCCATTTCCGCGGCACGATGCAGGAAATGGACGCGCGCGGCGGGGTCGTCGTCAATCAGCGTCGGGCGGTGCTTGCGGCGCGGATCAAGAATGTAGCGCGCGCCCGTTTCAATGACGCATGCCAGGTTGAGGCGGCCCAGCTGCGCGGCGACGGCGTGAACGTCGGCGGGCGTGCAGTTGAAGGGGTCCAAGTGGTGGACATCCAGCGTCAGGGCTACGCAACGATAACCCAGCTCCGCGATGATCTCGATGGCGTCTTCGAGGCGGTGGAAGGCAAACCCGTTGGTGTTGTAGCCAAGCTGCATGGAGCCTTCATTCCCAGGGGGCCAATTTGAGCAGGCCGCCCTGCTTCATGACCGAAAGGCTCTTTTCGGCCTCGGCACGCACCGAGCCGCCCAGATCAGCCCCGGCCAGCCAGGCCTCGGCCCTCGAGGCCGCCTCGGCACGGGTGCCTTCGTCGGCAAGGCGGTAGCGCAGAAGATGCCCCAGCCACAGCAGCGCGGGCTCGGCCTGCCGCGCCGCCAAAGTATCAAACAGCCCGGCGTCATTGAGCCACAGCGCGAGCAGGGCGCCGTTGAGGCGCAGGCGCGACGCGTTCTCGGCGTTGCCGGAAGCCTCGCTGATCTCAGCGCCGGCCCGCAGGCTTTCGGCGGCTTCCCGCGTGAGATGTGCGGCGCGCTGAAGGCCCAGCTGCCTCCACTCGACCTTGACGAGCTGCTGGTTGACGCCCGCCAGCAGCTTGCGGGCCATGAGCAGGCCCGGCGCGTCGGCGATGAGCGCGCGCAGCAGGGCCGCGCAGGTCTCAAAGCGTTCTTCATCATAGGCAAGTTCGGCCTGCTGGTAGCGCAGGAGCAGGGCGGCATTGCGGGCCGGGGGGTCAAGCCGGCGCGTGTCATGGATGTTCTCAGGCTCAAAGTCCTGCTCCGTCGCCGATTCGCCGGGATAGGGCGAACCCAATTGGGCGGCGGCCCCCGGCTTGGCTTTGCCGCTGCGCGGAGGTTTGAGCGAACTGAGCAGGCGCACGATTTCTTCGCGGTCCCGCGCCGCCTGTTCGTGCCCGGGCTCATTGGCCAGCTGGCGGTCGTCGCGGTAATGTTCCACGAGGTCACCGGAGAGCAGGGTCAGGCCCTGGCGCGTGCGCAGCCCCCGGATCTTGGACCAGTTGGCGTTGAGAAAGGCGTAATGGCTTTCAATGTAACAGCTCAGGCCCAGGTCGAGGCCGGGTTCCTCCAGCACCGGACGAAGACTCCGGCCATGGGCCTGGGCGCGAATGCGGGAAGCACCAATGCCGAGCAGGTCGGCCAGGGTGGGCGCCAGGTCATAGTTGCGCACGACGCCCGCGGGCCGGATGCCCGCCTTGATTGGCGATCCCCGCAGGATCAGGGGCACGCGAGTCGTTGAGTCATAGCAGAAGTAGCCGTGGGAGAGCTCGTCGTGCTCGCCCAGGCCCTCGCCGTGGTCGGCCGTCAGGGCAATCAGCGCGTCCTCAAAGATGCCCAAGGCCTTGAGCTTCTCGAAGAACAGGCCCAGCTGGCGGTCCACGTGGGCGATTTCTGCCAGGTAGGCGCCGTGCTTCTGCCCGGCGTATCTCGCCTTGAGGTCTGCGGGCGGATCATAGGGCGCGTGAGGGTCGAACAGATGGACAAAACAGAACAGGCGCTGCTTGTCGCGGTGTTGCTCCAGCCAGCGTACCGCGCGGCCCAGAGTGGCCTCGGCCTTGCGCTCCGGAATGGTCAACTTGGCGGCGGGCGGTGCATGCACGCCCTCGTCGTCATAGACAGAGAAGCCCCGCTCGATACCCGAACCTGAGCGCATGGTGAACGCGCTGACGAAGGCGCCCGCCGTGAAGCCCTGGGCCGTGAGCTGCTCGGGCAGCGTGGCGAACTGCTCAGGCAACTTGTGGTAGAGGTTGTCTCGCACCCTGTGACCCAGGCTGGAAACACCGGTGAGCTGGGTGAGGTGGGCCGGCAAGGTCAGGGGATAGCAGGTGTAGTGGCGTTCAAACAGGGCGCCCTGCGCGGCCAGCTTGTCGATTTCAGGCGTGTGGCCCGCGCCGTGGCCGTAGCAGCCAAGGTGGTCGGCCCGAAGCGTATCAATGGAAATCAGGATCAGGTGCCGGGGCGCAAGCGGCGAAGGCGCCGCAGGCTCCACGGGCGCGGGGCGCAGCGCGTTGAAAACAGCAAGCCCGACGATGCCGAGCACAAGCAGCAGGCCCAGCACAGTCCAGAGAGGGCCCTTGCGGTGAAGGGCGCCCGGAGACGATGGCTGCTGAGTTTGGGACATGGCGGCTCGACGTCTGTTTCCACGGGTCGGGCGCCGCGCCGGCTATGCCCGGCCGCGCCGGCGGGCAAGGTCGTGCCAGGCGCCTACACCCACTTCTTGACGAACACGGTGACGATGTCGTTGCCCAGGACAAACAGCATCAGCCCCACCACCAGAATGAAGCTGACCAGCGAAATGGGGGCCATGACCTTCTCGGGCAGGGGTTTGCCCGCGGCGGCCTCAATGCTGACAAGCAGCCACTGGCCGCCGTCCAGTACGGGGATGGGTATCAGGTTGACGATCGCCAGGTTCAGGCTGATGAAGGCCAGGAAGAAGATCAGTGTGCCCATGCCCCAGCCCGCGAGGCTGTAGGAGCGCTTGGCAATGACAAGGGGCCCGCCCAGATGGGTGATTGAAATTCGGCCCGAGAAGAGCCCCAGCAGCGTCATCGCGATCTTGTAGCCCACCTTCTTGCTGTGGTGGAACCCGGCGGTGATGCTGTCTCCGAAGCCCTTCTTCACCGGAGCCGAGCGCTGCTCGGCCACGCTGATGACCATGTTGGCCGCGGACTCCGCGCCTTCCAGGTCCGGTGTAATCTTGATGGTCTCGTGCTTGCCGTTGCGGTCCACGGTCAAAGTGATGTCCTTTGCCGTACGGGTCTTGAGGTCGTAGGCAGCTTCCAGGGCGGCGGCCAGGCCCGGCAGGGAGAACTTCTGTTCGCCTCCGCCCCATAGCCGCGAGAAGAACCCGCCACCGGGGTTGAAGTAGGCCTGCCCGTCCACGCTGGCGCCCACAATGCGGTCTCCCGCCAGGATGCCCGCCTTCTGGGCGACGCTGCCTTCACGGGTCCCCAGGACCCTGACTTCGTCGGACGCCTCCCCGGAAGCATCGCTCATCATTACGCCCAATTCAAAGCGCCCCGGCGCGAACTCCTTTTCATCAGCCTCCACCGTCAATGTGACCGGTTTGCCGTCACGCTGCACCAGGATCCGTGCGGGGGCACCCTTCGTGGCATTCAGCCAGTCCTGGAACTCGCCAAAGCTGCTGAACTCCTGCACGCGATCTCCCTCAAAGCGCGACAAAATGCGATCGCCCGCCTTGAGCCCGGCACGGTGGCCCGCCGCACCCTCCCGCACCACGCGAACGGCACCCAACCCCGTGATGTACATACCCAGCACGTTGGCGCTGCCCCCGCCGCTGAAGGTGCGCGAAGGCGTGTACTTCACGTCCCACTGCCGGGCCGATTCGCCTGTGCCTCGCTGGAAGCGGATTGTCACCTCGCCTCGTGAAACGGAAAGCAGGCCCATGAGGTCTTCGTAGTTGCGAATGACGCGGCCATTGAAGGCGACAATCTCGTCGCCGTCCTGCGGGCGGTCGTCGCCCAGGCTTTCGGCAAAACGCGACGCTTCGGCCTCGCTGATGACCACGCGGTGCTTGGCACGGATTCCGGGCAGCATGAGACCGAACACAGCGTCTTCGTCGAGCGGGATCTTGATGTCGCGCGTGACCTCTTTGCCGTCTTCCCTGCGCTCAACAGTGACCGCGATGGAGTCTCCGCCGTCAAAGACGCCGGAGTAAATGACATCTTCAAAGTCATCGACGGGACGGCCATTGACGTGGGTGATGTGGTCGCCGACGCGCACCTCATTGGATACCCAGGCCGCCGTCTGCGGCTGCACCAGACCCACCGTGGGCTCGATGAACGTCACACCAATCTGGAAGGCCAGCACGAAAAAGATAATGGCCGTGATCGCGTTCATCGTCACGCCGCCCAGAAGCACCAGCGTCTTCTGCCAGTACTTCTTGTTGCGGTAGTCGCCGGGGTCGTTCTGGGCCGCATCGTCCATCTTGCCGGGAGTGTCCGTCTGGCCCTGCATCTGCACGTAGCCGCCAAAGGGAATCCAGCCCAGCCGGTATTCCGTGTCACCAAACTTCTTGCGGATGATGTTGAAGGCCTTGCCGCCAAACCAGGGGAAGGGAAAGCCGATGGAGAATGCGTGAACTCGGATGCCCACCCACTTGGCCGCCAGAAAATGGCCCATCTCGTGGATGAAAATGACAAACCCAAAGCCCAGCAACACCTGAAGAATGTAGATCAGTGTCATAGCCCGCCATGGTAGCGGATTTGGACACCGCGGGTAGGGGATTAGCCCGTCAAGACGAGCGGCTTTCCACGGCAATCAGCCCGGCGCCGGACTCCGCCTCAATCCATTGCCGCACCGCCTCCTGAAGTGAGGCCAGGTCCAAAAGCAGCCGCAATGGCCGAGCACCCGGCCACTGGCTGCGCAGGCTTTGCGCGATGCGCCCCTCGCGCAGAACCGCCAGCAGCGCCTGACCCCGGGGGGCTTCACGCAGCACGGATGGCAACTCCGCCCTGGGCAGCAGATGCCACTGGCTCTGCGCGGCCAGAACAGGATGGGCCTGGCTCAGGACATCGCAAAGGTCTTCGGCCACGGGGGTGCCGCCCGGCACGAGCCAATGCAGGGGCTGGCCTGCCTCGATAGGACACAGGGCGCGTCCCAGGGCGTGGGCAAAAGCCTCGCTGCGGCCAAACCGCGGCAGCAGGCGCACCCCCGGCAGGGCTGAAAGGGCGGGCAAGAGGTCGTGCTGGTAGTGATAACCCGCGCCCAGCAGCAGGGGCGCCACAGAGATTTCCGCACCGCGGTAGCGTTCGGCCAGGGCCAGCAACTGCTCCCGCGCCGTGGCGATGCGGTCACTCAATAGAAGAAACTCGAGGTTTCGCCCGGGCGTCTTCAGAAAGCCGAAGTCGCTATGGGCCCGTTGCGGATCGCCGGGGCTGCCGTGCAGGGCGAGTACGAGCAGGCGGCTCATGGTTGCGCCTTCTCGGCGGGCCGCGTGAAGCGGTGCGGCGCTTCCAGCGCGCCCGCCACGCGGGCGCCCCGGGCGCGCAGAGCGTCCGCCTGCGGGCCCGTCGTTTCGGCCAGGCGCACGACTTGCCCGTCCAGCTCACGGGCGGCAAAGGCCGCCTCGCGGCTGACCCCGACAATGATCAGGGCGGGGGTCCAGTCTTCCGGCTCGGCCAGCAGATAGCGCAGACCCGCCAGGGTCGTTTCGGCGATGACTTCCGCAGCCGTCCCTCCCCGCGCAATGACCACCACAGGCTCCGTTTCAGGGCGTCCGCCCGCGACCAGTTCGCGGGCGATGGCCGCAGCCTTGTGTACGCCCATGAAGATCTCGATGGGGCCCTTGAAGGCCGCCCAGCGACGGAACTCTTCGAGCGGTGTGGTGGCCGCGCTTACCACCGCAAAGCCGTGGTTACGGCCGCGACGCGTCAAGGCAACGCCCGCCTCGCCGCTGACGCCATTGATGGAGCTGACACCGGGAATCACGCGCCAGGCCACGCCTGCGGCATGCAGGGCGTCAATTTCTTCCGTGCCTCGCCCGAAGATGAAGGGGTCGCCGCCCTTGAGGCGCACGACACGTTTGCCCAACGACCCTTCACGCACGAGGATGGAATTGATGGACTCCTGGGCCACCTGCTCGCCGAAGGGGTGCTTGCCCACGGCGATCAGCTCCGCGTCGGGCCTGGCCCACTTGAGCAGGTCCGGGTGCACCAGGTGATCGTAAACAATGACATCCGCCTGCCCGATGGCGCGCCGGCCGCCCAGAGTCAGAAGGTCGGGGTTGCCCGGGCCCGCCCCCACCAGGGTTACGGCCGCGGCCGCCTCGCCATGATGGCGGCCTTCGGACTCACTTGATGGCCGGCTTTTCGCCAGCGCGTCGCGCAGCGCCTTGGCGCGCCGGGGATCGCCGTCATCCGTAGCCACGGCCAAAGTGGCGCCTTCAAGTCTCGCGGTTGCGGGGGTGCTGAAGTTGCGGCCGCTTTCGGGGTCCACGCCATTGACGAGTCGACCCTCGCGGCGCAACTGCTGCACAATGGCCCAGTTGAGGTCAGCGTCATGGGTGGCCGCAAAGGTGAGCGCCGCCGGCCTGTCCAGGTCGTGGATGTCAAAGGCCCGCTCGACCAGGTCGATGCTGCCAATGCCCGCCAGTTCGCGCAGACGCCGGGAGGCCACAAGAGCCACCACGCGGATCTTCGCTCCCGTGGCCAGCAGGCCCTCCACTTTGCGCGTGGCAATGCGCCCGCCGCCGACGACCAGCACCGGTTGACCCGAGAGATCCAGCGAAATCAAGTACGGCTGTCCCATGGCTTTGCCTTTCCGCAGTCCCCAACGCCTAAACCCCAATGCCTGTTTCACCCGCCTTGGCCAGTTTGCTCGTGTCTTCCTGGGGCGCCTTCTCGATGCGCCGCGTCCACTTCGTGTGCAGGCCGCACTCCGTCTTGCCGCTGCCCGCCCAGCGCCCGTCGCGCTCGCCGCCGCGCGCGGGCTGCGTGCAGGGCTCGCAGCCCACGCTGCGATAACCCTGGGCCTCCAGCGGATGCTGCGGGATCCCGTAGGCGTGAAGGTGGGCGTCAATCAGCTCTCGCGTCAGGTTCGCCAGCGGCGAAATCTTGGCCAGGCCGTCCTGCTCGATCTCGAACAGGGGCGTCTGCGACCGCCGCCCGCCCTGCTCCCGGCGCAGGGCTGAAATCCAGGCGCGCTTGCCCCTTCTCAGGCCGGCCAGCACTTCCACCTTGCGCAGGGCGCAGCAGCGGTCAGCGTCGTGGCGCCACAACTCCGGGCCGTGGCGCCGGGCAAACTCCTGCTCGTCGAGCCCCTGGCTGACCGTCACGATGTTCAACCCGTATTCGCGGATCAGCACGTCGCGATAGGCCAGCGTCTGGGGAAAGTGCTTGCCCGTGTCGATGAAGAAAATCGGGTGGCGTGGCGCCAGTTCGGAGAGCCATCTCCCCAGCAACACGCCACCCGCATTCAGCGCTGAAGTGACGAGCAAATCGTCGCCATACTGCTTCAGCGCCCAAGCCAGAATTTCACGGGGCGAAAGGGAACTCGCAGATTCCAGCGGGGTCAGGGCAGGCTCCCCGGCAGCCAGACCCGCCTCCCAGTGCCCGTACTCGAGCTTCACACGAGAGCGCAGGGTGCGCGCAAAGGGCTCAACGCCCACTCGGTCGAGCACCTCGCGGAAACTCTCGCCTTCGCCGGACAGTTCGGCGTAGAGCGTGGCCGCCGCCTTGCTGACCTCAATAACTTCGTCGGGGCTCAGGAAACGCGCCACCTGCTCACCCAGGCGCGTGCCGCCCAGCAGGCGGCCGCCCAGCAGCAAATCAAAGCCCTGCCGCTTGCTGCCCTCTACCACTCCCACCTGACCACGGAACCCCAATTCCTGAATGTGCGGCTGCGTGCAGGCGTTGGGGCAGCCCGAGAGGCCGATGCGAAGCTGCTTGGCCCAGGCCGGCAGAGGCGCGGCTTCCAGCGCGTCTGCCAGTTCATGGGAAAAGTCGCGGGTTTCCAGGTAGGCCTTGCGGCACTGGGCGCTGCCGGGGCAGGCCACGAGGTCGCGCGGCCCGTTGACCCCCCCGGGCGACAGACCCAGACGGGCCAGCTCCGATTGAAGCGTCTCCAGCCCGTTTGCCGGCACGTCGGCCAGGGCCATGTTCTGCCGCGTACCCAGCAACAGGGCCCCGGCGCCCGCCTGCCGCGCCGCTGCCACCACCAGCCGCGCGAGATCAGAGCCGATGTCGCCCGCGACCAGGGGCAGGCTGACCCTGAAGCGGCCGTCAGTCTGGGGATGCACGCCGGGCACGAGCGCCCTGGGCCCTCCCCGGGCAAGGGGCCCCTGCTCGGGGCGAAGGTCGACGGTCGCCGGCGCCGGCCAGCGCTCGAGAATCAACTCGCGCACGCGCTCGGCGCCCAGCTTCTTGACCACGAACTTGAAGCGCGCCTGAGCGCGGTTCTTGCGCTCGCCGTGATCGTGGAAAACCCCCAGCGCGGCTTCGATCAGCCCGACCAGCACTGAAAGGTCCGCGGGGACGCGGCTGAAGAAGTGGTCCGCCAGACGGGGCTCGCGGCCGAGGCCGCCGCCCACATACACGGCCAGCGTGGAGGGCCCCTCTTCGTGGCGTTCTTCAAGGAACCCCAGGTCGTTGATGGCATGGAGGGGCTCGAAGTCATCGGCCGAAAAGAACCCGATCTTGAACTTGCGGGGCAAAGTCTCGAAGGCCGTATTGCCCGCGAAGCGCCGGGAGAGCTTCTCGGCGATGCTCTGAAGGTCCAGGGCGCGGCCTGTGGTGTCAAACACCAGGGCTTCGCTGCCCACGACGATGTTGCGCACGGTGTCGCCGCAGGAGCCCCGGGTCGTCAGGCCAATGGTCTCAACGGCCTCAACGAGCGGCAGCACGGCCCCATGCACCACGCCGTGATACTCGATGTTCTCGCGCGTATCGACGTGCCACTCGCCATCGGCGTAGAGGTCGGCGAACTCGGCCAGTCGTTCGGCCTGGTCGAGGGTCAGGCGACCGCCGGGAATGCGCACCCGCACCATGTACTGGCCCGGGGCCTTCTCGGGATAAAGGCCGTCCACGGTCACTTCGCCGTTGCTGCGCCTGACGAGGTGCCTGGCGTAGTCTTCTTTGCCGGAGAATCTTGTCTCGTAGTCCATGTGCCCGCGCCTTTGATCAGCTCAAACCCCAGGGAAACAGCTCTTCAGCCGCGGCCCTCTGCGCGCCTTTGAGGGCCTGGGGCACGACGTCCACCGGCCCCCCCAGCAGCCACTGCCGCCTGGCACCGAGGGGCTCGACTTTGCCGCCGCGCGCCAGGCGCTCGGCATGCTCACGGCGGGGGTAAACCGCCTGGACTTCAAGGCGTCCGATGAGTCGGCCGGCCAGGTCCGTAAGGGCGACAAGCTGGCCGCGGGTGATGTCGCGGCGCTGCTCCTGCGTGATGGCCAGCGTGACGGGCGCGTGCAGGGGCGTGCCGTCGCGCAGCTTCCCGTCCAGCAGCACACTGAGATAGTCGGCCTCGGAGGGAAAGCCGGTCAGGGGGGCGAACTCGCCCAGGGCAAGCCGGATGACATCCTGGACGCCGGCGTCCGTCAGGGGCAGGGCAATGACCTGACGCGCACTGACGGCCCAGGCCTCGGCCTCGGCCGCAGGAAGGATGCGCGGCGTGAAGACCGCGGCAGTTTCAGTAAGAGTCGACATGATGGGTTCTTTGAGTGAGGTGGTCTGCAAGGAGGAGACGTCGCGCCGGGTCATGCCCGGCCGCTGGCCAGCGCCGCTTCGGCGGCAACAAATCCCTTGTCGATGAGGAAGTTCCAGATGCGGTCGGCACCCTGCACTTCGTTCTCGACGTCAGTGTCGATGACGAGTTCGGGGCTCAGGGGTTCTTCGTAGGGGTCGCTCACGCCGGTGAAGGCCTTGACCTCCCCTTTGAGCGCCTTCTCGTAGAGACCCTTGACGTCGCGCTTGACGACGGTGTCCAGCCTGGCCTTGACGTAAACCTCGATGAAGCCCGGGCCGATGCTCTTGCGAACTTCGTCGCGCACGGCGCGGTAAGGCGAAATGGCGGCCGTGATGACGGGAACACCGTTGCGCGAGAGCAGCTTGGCCACAAAGCCGATGCGGCGGATGTTGGTGTCGCGGTCTTCCTTGGAGAAGCCCAGGCCCTTGGACAGGTTGGTGCGCACCACATCGCCGTCGAGGACCTCGTGGGCGATGCGCAAAGCCGCCAGTCGTTCAGCGATGAGGTTGGCCAGCGTGGTCTTGCCCGCGCCGGAAAGCCCCGTGAACCAGAGTGTGAATCCCTTGTCTGCCATGTTCGTGTCCTTTGTGTCGTGTTCGGAAAAGAAAGAAGCCACCGTTTCCGGTGGCTTCGTGAGGTTTGGTTGGGGTTGCCTAGACCAAGACGCCGCACGAACCACCGCTGGGGGTCCACATGCAGCACATCTTCTTGGTCTTGTTGCTCATGGGGCGCCAACATAGTGTCGAGGCAAGTGAGCGCAAGACAATTTCCGAGAAAATATGGCAGACATGGGGCACACTGGCACCATGAACAACACAACTGCTTATTTTATAATATGTTACACAGCCTCTAATACCCTACTATATCTATAGGCTATTGCCATCAATGCCGGTTTTCTCGGGCAGGCCCGCCTCCGCTGGAGCGCGCGGCCACGGGCAGCTCTTGACGTGTCAAGCTACCGCTTCCCGCGTCGCCTCCACCAGCCGCAAGACGGCGGACATCACCTGTCCGAACTGTTCGTAGGTCAGGCTCTGCTTGCCGTCCGAGAACGCCTTGTCCGGGCAGGGGTGCACCTCAATGATCGCCCCGTCGGCCCCCGCCGCGATGCCCGCCAGCGTCAGCGGCTTGATCAGATCACGCCTGCCCGCCGCATGGCTGGGGTCAATGATGATGGGCAGATGTGAAAGCTGCTTGCACAGCGGAACGGCGGAAATGTCCAGCGTGTTGCGCGTCTCGGTTTCAAAGGTCCGGATGCCGCGCTCGCACAGAATCACGTTGGGATTGCCGCTGTTGATGATGTACTCGGCCGCCAGCAGCAGTTCTTCAATCGTGGCGCTCAGCCCGCGCTTGAGCATGACGGGCTTGCCCGCTCCGCCGAGTTCCTTGAGCAGGTCGAAGTTCTGCATGTTTCGCGCGCCGACCTGCAGCACGTCGATGTAACGCACCATGATCTCGATCTGACGCACGTTCATGACTTCGCTGACCGTGGCAAGCCCGTGGGCCTTGCCCGCCTGCTGCATGAACTTCAGCCCCTCCTCGCCCATGCCCTGGAACGAATAGGGACTCGAGCGCGGCTTGAATGCCCCGCCGCGCAGACCGGTGGCGCCAAGCGCCTTCACGCGCGCGGCGACGTCCTGAATCTGCTGCTCGCTCTCAATGGCACAGGGCCCGGCTATCACGGCAAAGCCGCCGTCGCCCAGCGTCAGGGGGCCCGCGCGCACCACCGTGTCTTCGGGGTGGTAGTCGCGGGAGACGCGCTTGAAGGGGCTTTGCGTCTCCACGAGCTGAGCCACGCCGGGCATCTGCGCCACGGGGGCCAGCTCGAGACCCTTTGTGCCGCCGACGATGCCGATGATGGTGGCGTCATCGTTCTTGCTGACGGTGGGCGTGACGCCGAGGTCCTCCAGCCGCGCGATCACGGCGGTGATTTCACGAAGCGAGGCAGTAGATTTCATGGCGATGATCATCGAGGGCTCCCGGCGTTCTCTGGAGGCGCGGGCCGTCAAGCCCAGGCATCCTGACGCGTTCCTTTCACAAGTGCCGACCTGCCGGCGTATCCCGGCCGTTCTCGGCAAGGCGGCCGGCTCAGTCGCAGGCCGCGCGCAAATGAGTCAGTAACTCCCGTTCCCTGCCTTCGTCGATGGCATTCACCAGCGCACTGCCGACGATGAAGCCGTCCACGTACTCGCGCAGCTGCCGGATGTGCGCGGCTTTGCTGATGCCAAAGCCCACGCAAAGCGGCTTGTCGGTCAGTGCCCGCGTCTTCTGGATGTAGGCAAGCGTCTCAGCCGCAAACTCGCCCCTTGCGCCCGTCGTGCCCGCAACGCTGATCAGATAGATGAAGCCCCGGGCCGCCGCCGCAATCTGCCGCGCGCGGCTTTCACTCGTGGTGGGCGCAATCATGTTCACGAGCGCGACGCCGGCCTGCTCGCAATGCCTGCGCAGCTCGCCGGCTTCCTCAAAGGGCAGGTCGGGCACTATCAGACCCGCGACGCGGTGATCCCTGCAACGCGCGACAAAATCCCTGGCGGCCAGCACCTGGTTGTACGTGATCATGAACACCAGCGGCGGGCCATCCTTGGGGTAATGCTCGCGCAACTCCGCGAAGGTCCGCTCCAGCGTGACACCGGCTGAAAGCGCCTTGCTCGACGCGGCCTGGATCGTGGGCCCGTCGGCCAGGGGGTCTGAGAAGGGAATGCCGATTTCGAGCACGTCGGCCAACGCCGCAGTCGTGCCCAGAACTTCGCGGAAGCGTTCGCGTGTCGGGTAGCCGCTCACAAGGAAGGGAATCAGCGCCTTGCGTTTGTGTGCGCGAAGCCTCAGGAATGCCGTGTCAGGCATGGCGTGCCCCCCGTGCCATGATGGATGGCAGGTCTTTGTCGCCGCGCCCGCTCAGGTTCACGATGACGCACCGGCCGGGGTTTTCCCGCAGGTAGCGCCTGGCAAAGGCCAGGGCGTGGCTGCTTTCCAGCGCGGGCAGAATGCCTTCCGCACGCGAAAGTTCGTGGAAGGCCGAAAGCGCCGTTGCATCGGTTTCGATTTCGTATTTCACGCGCCCGCTGTCCTTGAGCGCGCTGTGCTGCGGGCCCACTCCGGGGTAATCGAGGCCCGGCGCAATCGAGTGAGTGCCCGTGATCTGGCCCTCGCCGTCCTGCAGCACATAGCTCATCGCGCCGTGCAGCACGCCGCGGCGGCCGTGGGACAGGGTGCAGCTTCCGTGATCAGGCGAGTCTCCGCCGGCCTCGACGCCGAAAAGCGCAACAGCGTCTTCCAGAAACGGAGCAAAGATGCCAATGGCGTTGGAGCCGCCCCCCACACAGGCGATCACGGCATCGGGCAGCCGGCCCTCCCGGCGCGTGAACTGCTCGCGCGCTTCAATGCCGATCACGCTCTGCAGCTCGCGCACGATCGTGGGGTAGGGGTGCGGTCCCACGGCGCTGCCCAGCAGATAGTAGGTCTCTTCAGGGTGGGCGACCCAGTCGCGGATCGCCTCGTTGATCGCCACCTTCAGGTTGCGTGTTCCGCCCTCGCAGGCAGACACCTCGGCGCTGAGCAGCTTCATGCGCTCTACGTTGGGTCTCTGGCGTTCGCAGTCCAGAGCTCCCATATAGACGCGGCATTGCAGGCCCAGGCGCGCGCAGGCGGCGGCCGTGGCCACGCCGTGCTGGCCCGCCCCGGTCTCCGCCACGATGCGGCGCTTGCCCATGCGCCTGGCCAGCAGCGCCTGCCCCACGGCGTTGTTGATCTTGTGGGCGCCGGTGTGAGTGAGATCTTCGCGTTTGAGAAACACGCGCCCGCCCCAGTCGCGTGAAAGGCGTTGGGCAAAGTAGAGCGGGGTCGGGCGGCCCACGAAATCGGCCAGCGTTGAGGCCAGTTCCGCCCTGAACGTGTTGTCCTTCCAGGCCGCTTCGAATGCCGCCTCCAGCTCGATCAGACTGGCCATCAGCGTCTCGGGCACATATCGCCCGCCATAGACGCCGAATCGGCCGGGTGGGTCCAGAGTCACAGTCATGCCTTCCTCGCCTTCTCGATGAACTCGCGAATCAGCGCCGCATCCTTGATGCCGCGCCGCACCTCCACACCACTTGACACGTCAACCCCCCAGGGCCGGGCCGCAGCGATGGCCGCGGCAACGTTGGCGGGGCCAAGGCCCCCGGCCAGAATCAGGCGCTCGCCCGCTCCAGCAACTTCGCGGTAGCCCCAGGAAATGCCGCTGCCAGCACCCCGGGGCGCATCAACGATAAAGCGCCTCCCCCTGAGCCCCAGGGCGTCGCAAGTCTTGATGAAGCCGGCCGGAATCGCGGGGACCAGTTCCACGCCGAAGTCGAAGTCGGGGAACATGCCGTCGTCGCAGTGGAACTGCAGCGCATCGACCGAGACTTCCGCGAGCAGCGCCAGGATTTCGTCCACCTTCATGCCCCGCACGACGGCAAAGACCTCCACTCGGCCGGGCAACACGGCCCGAATCTCCTGCGCCCTCGCAATGCTCACGCGCCGGGGAGACTCGGCAAACACCAGCCCGATGGCGTCAGCGCCCGCCTCGCAGGCCGCCTGGGCCGTGGACACGTCCTGAACACCGCAGATTTTTATCCAGAGGGACATGGCTGTTTCCGTGACTCCTGGCCGCAGGCGGCAGGGCAGCACCACTCAGCGGCTCGATGCCTGCAATTCTCCGATGGTGGCGCCCTTCATCAGCGCGCTGCCAATCAGCGCGGCGTCATAGCCCAGCGCAGCAACCCGCGCGAACTGCCCGGGCGTGGCAATCCCGCTCTCCGCCACGGCCTGGGCCGTCGGCGCAATGAGCCCGCGCAACCTCTCAAAGCGCGCGAAGTCAACACTCAGGTCGCGCAGGTTGCGGCAATTGACGCCCACGAGGCGCGCGCCGCAGTCCGCCGCGCGCCGCAGGTCCGTCTCGTCAAACACCTCCACGAGCGCAAACAGCCCGGCGTCGCTCGCCGCGGCCAGCATGGAGGCCAGTTCGCGACCGGGCAAAATCGCGGCAATCAGCAGCACGCCGTCTGCGCCCAGCGCGCGTGACTCCAGAATCTGCTTTGGCGTCACAAGAAAGTCCTTGCGCATCACCGGCAGGCCCGCGCGCGCGGCCGCCGCAAGGTCTTCGTCGCGGCCGAGAAACTCGCCCGGCTCCGTCAGGACTGAAATCGCGCAAGCGCCCCCGGCGGCGTAGGCCCGCGCCTGCGCCTCGACATCCACCTGCGCGTTGAGCGTGCCGGCCGATGGCGCGCGGCGCTTGATCTCGGCGATAACCTCCAGTCGCCCCGGCCGCAGGGCCAGGGTCCGCGGACCCGGCCGGCTGGAGGCCCGATGCACAAGCATTGACTGCGCCGGCAGTGCGGCCGCTCGCTTGCGCGAAAGAAAGGCCATGCTCTGCAGGAAGTCAGCCACGGCGCAACTCCTGAAGCAGGCTCAGAGCCGCCCCGCTGTCCAGTACGCGCTGCGCCAGGCCCGCGGCCTCGCGCGGCTGATGGGCCTCGCCCGCGAGCAGAAACACCAGGGCCGCATTGAGCACGATGACGTCGCGGCGCGGTCCCCTCTCGCCCCTGAACAGGGCCTCGATCATGGCCGCGTTCTCGGCGGCCGTGCCGCCGCGCAGGTCTTCCAGGCGACAGGAAGCGAGGCCGAATTCTGTCGCGCGCATCTCATGCTGCGTCAGGCCGCCGTTGCTCACCTCGATGACCGTGAAAGGACCCGCGGGCGTGGCCTCGTCGAGGCCCGGCTCGCCATGAACCACGAAGGCGCGCCGCGTGCCCAGCAGCATCAGGGCCTCGGCCACGGGCTGCAGTCGCTCGCGCGTGGCCACTCCGACGAGCTGCATCTGCGGGCGCGCCGGATTGGCCAGGGGACCGATCAGGTTGAAAACGGTGCGCACTCCCAGTTGCCGGCGCAGGGGCGCCAGGCGCTTGAGGGCCGGGTGGTAATGCGGCGCGAACAGGAACGTGAAGCGCGAGCGAACCACGCTACCCGGCGCGGCAAAGGCAATGCCGAGAGCTTCCATCACGTCGGCGCTGCCGCTCTGGCTTGTCACGCTGCGGTTGCCGTGCTTGACGACTTTCAGGCCCTGCGCCGCGCAGAGAAGCGCCGTGGCCGTGGAGATGTTGAAGGTGCCGGCGTTGTCGCCGCCCGTGCCGCAGGTGTCAATGCAGGGTTGTCCGGCTTTGCAGGGCAAGGCCAGGCCCAGCAGGGCGCGGGTAAACCCGGCAAGTTCGGCTGCCGTTTCACCCCGCGTGCGCAGGGAAGCCAGGGTCGCGGCCACCAGCGGCTCGGGCGTTTCGTCGCTGAGCATGGCGGCCATGAGCTGTTCAGCTTCGCACTGATCCAGGGCTTGGCGGTTGAGGATTCGCTCGAGTGTGGCTTGCATGGTCTATCCGGCAAGGCTAGGGGCAGGGTGATTCAGCCCGGTTTCAGGACAGCGACTCCACGAAGTTGCGCAGCATGGCCGCGCCGCCCTCCGTCAGGATGCTCTCCGGGTGAAACTGCACGCCCTGGAGAGGCAGGTGGCGGTGACGGATGCCCATGATTTCGCCGTCGCGCGTGTAACTCGCGATTTCGAACTCGCGCGGCAGGCTCTGCTCCTCCACGATCAGCGAGTGGTAGCGGCCCACGGTGAGCGGCGCCTGAAGCCCGGCGTAGATGCCCCGGGCGTCGTGGTAAAGTTTGCTCTGCTTTCCGTGCATCGGCCGCGCCGCGCGCACGACGCGCCCGCCAAAGGCCTGCGCCAGGGCCTGATGCCCCAGGCACACGCCCAGCATGGGCTTCTCGCGGGCATACTCGCGGATGATGCTCAGGCATTGCCCGGCCTCGTCGGGATTGCCGGGGCCGGGGCTGAACACCACCGCCTGCGCCAGGGCCACATCCCGGGGAGACGTCTGGTCGTTGAGCCGCACCGTAACGTGGGCCCCGGTCTGGCTCAGCATCTGGTAGAGGTTGAAAGTGAACGAGTCGTAATTGTCGATGAGAAGCAGATTCATGGTATGCCCGTGTTCTGGTGTTTCGTGAGGTGGCTGGCCCGGAGCATCAAACATGCAGCACAGCCTTTCACAGTTCCGTCGCCGCGAATTCGAGCGCGCGCAGCAGCCCCGCCGCCTTGTTGCGGATTTCCTGGTATTCAGCAGCCGCGCTGGAGTCCGCGACGATGCCGGCACCCGCCTGCACCACGTAGCGGCCCCGGTGCATCACGATGGTGCGAATGCAGATGGCCTGGTCCATTTCCCCCAGCGCCGAGAAATAGCCGACGCTGCCGGCGTAGAAGCCGCGCCCGCCAGGCTCCAGATCGTCGATGATCTGGCAGGCCCGGACTTTGGGCGCGCCCGAGACCGTGCCCGCGGGAAAGGCGCTGCGGAATACATCCAGCGCCGAGGCCGCTTCGGACTGACGGCCCGTCACCGTGCTGACCAGGTGCATCACATGGCTGTAGCGCTCGATGGAACGCAGGCCGGCAACCTTGACCGAGCCCACCGCGGCCACGCGGCCCACATCGTTGCGGGCCAGATCCACCAGCATGTTGTGCTCGGCGTTCTCCTTTTCGTCCTGCACCAGTTCTTCGGCAAGACGGGCATCTTCCGCGGCGTTGCGGCCGCGCGGCCGCGTACCGGCGATGGGGCGGATCAGAATCTCGCCGTCTTCCAGACGCACCAGAGCTTCGGGCGAAGAACCAATGACCTGACAGGCCCCGAAATCGAGGAAGTAGAGATAGGGCGAGGGATTGAGGTGCCGCAGCGCGCGATAGACCTGATAGGGATGAAGGCTCGTCTGGCCCTCAAAGGCCAGCGAAAGCACGACCTGAAAAACGTCGCCGGCGGCAATGTGCTCCTTGGCCCGCGCGACCAGGGCTCCGAACTCCGCCTCTGACATCGAGGCCCGGGGCGACTCGTAGCGGCCCCGCTCGAGGGCTGCAAACCCCGGCCTGCCGCCCTGGGCCACCAGTGATTTGACTTCGCTCAGGAGGCTCTGAGCGGCTTCCTCTCCCTCGCTGTGGCTGATTTCAATGCGCTGGCGCACGTGGTCAAAGGTCAGCACCGCCCGCGGAACCATGAAGGCGGCAAGGGGCAGCTCCGAGGGGCGCGGCTTGCGCCCCGTCGGCAACAGGTCATGGACAGTGTCGTAGCCGATGACGCCGACCAGGCCGTTGCAGAGTCGGCGGGCGGCATCGGCGCTGGGTCGCAGGGCGGCCAGCTCGCGCGAGATCAGGTCCTGCAGGGGCTCCTGGCCCCGGTGCTCGATGCGCCGGACGGGATCGAGGCCGATGAAGGAGTAGCGGCCCAACTGCTCGCCCTGGGCCACGCTTTCAAACAGGAAGGCCGGCTTGAGCGCGCCGAGCTTGAGAAAGAGCGACGTCGGTGTTTCGAGATCCGCAAGGATGGAAGGCATGATTGTTTCCAAGGTCGGTGTCGGGGGCGGGTGGCCGGCCTGGAAAACAAAAACCACCCGCGTAAACGGGTGGTCGCTGTGCGCTGAAGACTCGAAAAGCTACGCGGCGTGCCACCCCTTGAGGGAGCACCACCACCAGCGATTCTGTCCTGCGCGGATGATCATGGCGATACTAGTACGCGATCTGGGCGCGACTGCCCAACAAAAAATCGGAGCCTCGCGCGATTTAAAGCTTGGGGTGAACTCGATTGAAACCTCAAGCAGCCTGCGCAGCCCCCGCTTCAGCGGTAGTAGATGATGCAGCCAATCAGAATCACAAGGTTGACAGTTCCTATCACGTTGGCCCAGATCAGCACCTTGTCGCGGCGCAGCACACCGTAAATCAGCCAGCACAGAATACAGAACAGCGCAAACGAGAACCCCGCGAGGCTCACGCTGCCCGAACTTCTCAGCTGCGCGATCTCGATGGCCTGAATCAGCGGAACAAAGTTGCCCCCCACCCCCGGAATGAACATGAAGCGTGAAAACCAGCGCGAGAACAGCGCAGGGCGCTCAAAGCTGCCGGCTTCAGCCTCGTCGTGGGGTGCCGCTTGAGCGGGCGAAGTCATGGCGCCATGCCTAGAAAGAGAGGTAGATGCCCGCGCGGATGCGCAGACTCTGGCCCGCAGCGCGGCTGGGTTCGCGGCGGCTGGCGTGGCCAAAGCCGAACAGCTCGTAGTCCTCGCGCTCGGACACCGTGAACAGGCCAAACAGGACGACGTTGGGAAACACGGCCACGGAGAGGGAGAATTCGTAGCCCTTGATGTTGGTATTCAGGGCCTCGTCATTGAACTCGGGGATCAGGGCGTCGGCCTCAACGTAGAAGTAGCGGAACGACAGGCGGAAGTCCCACTGCTCTCGCAGGGACGGCATGCCCCAGCTCAAGCCCGCCTCAAAGGCCTGATCATTCTTTTCGCCTCGCCCGATGACCTGGGTGGACGCAAAGAAATTCAGCACCCCGTGGAACCAGGCGCGCAGGTTGGCGCGTGAACGCCGCAAAAACAGGACCTCGAAGTAAACCTCGCCGATCAGGAACTCGCTGCGCACTCTGCCCGAAGCATCCAGCACGTTGGTGGTTCGCTGCAACAGCCCCGTGCCGATGCTCTGGGAGATGGCCTGCTCGCCGTCGAAATAGTGCACGCCCAGCGCCGTGCGGAACTCGAGTTCACTGGTGACCTCGGGGGCGATGCCCCCTTCCATGGCGCTCTGGGGCAACTCGAGGGGAGCCACGTCAATGCGCAACTGCGCTCCGAAGTAGACCGGCGTGCCCGCGCCGGAGGCCGCCGGCAGGCCCAGACTGTTCTGCGCCAGATAACTCTGGATGCCGACGGCCTCCAGGCGCGGCAGCCAGCGCCGTGCCGAACCGGCGAACAGGCGCTCAAAGGCCACGCTCTCGCACAGCCCCTGGAAGTTGTAGTCGGCGTCAAAGAGCAGCTCTCCGCCCGCATAGGGGGAGGGAAAGCGCCCCGCAGTAATCTGCAGGGTGCGCTGCAGCGTGTACTCCACGAGGAAGCGGTCGGCGGCCAGCAGTTGCGGGGCGCCAAAGCCGGGAAACGGCAGCCAGGCCAGGGTGGGTACGGGCTTGCCCTTTTCATCCTGGGTGAAGGTCGTCATGCGCAGGTTGTAGCGGATGCGCTGGCCGCGGGCCTCGTAGGCGGTGCCGTAGGCGCCCAGATGCAGGCGGAATTCGGGCCGGTTGATGGTTTCCGTCTGACCCTCAAACAGCGCGTGATAGCGCAGGCCGATGTCGCCGTACACCTGGATCAGGTTCTGAAGGCGCAAAGCTTCATCGCCGGCCTTGGCATCGCGCTCATCCAGGCGCGCCCGCAGCGAGCGCAACTCCGCCTCGAGCTGCTCAAGGCGGGACAGCACAGGGTCCTCGGGCCTTTCAGCGTTCTGGGCCCCCAGACCTGCCGCCAGCAGGAAAACCAGTGTCAGGAGAATGAGCCGCATCAGACGCGCGTGGCCATCATGTACCAGACCCAGATGAACAGGCCGGTCAGAAACAGCGTCACGCCTCCGATTCCTACGAGCGTCTGCCACAGCGGCCCCTGGGTCAACTCCAGCCCGATGTCTTCGCGCGCGATCTTAGCCGACTCGCGGGCATTCTGCACACGGGTAGATCGGCGGATGGCCTCCGTCCGAACGCGCTCAAGTTCCTCGGCCAGGGCGCTGGCCGCGAGCCTCGCCGAGGTGCGGCGGGACAGGGGCTCTTCCTCGACGATGGCGCGGCCCGAAGCCGTGCGGCGGCGCGAGACGCGCTCATCGCGATCATGGACCGCCTGCCGCAGCGACGAGGCCGCCGCCACGAGTTCATCCAGCGACAGGCCCTCGTAGGGGTCCTTCTCTGGCAGGGGCTCGTCGCCCAGGCCTGAAGCGAATTCCTCGTCCAGCAGGCTTGAGCGCAGCACATCCCGGCGCGAGGGCCGCCTTGACTGCTCGCGGGCGCGGCGGCGCTCCTCCATCTCCTCGCGGGTGATCTCACCCGTGACGCGCTTGAGCGCGGCCGACGTTGAATTGAGAATCTCGTCCAGGCTGCGCGCCGCGCCCCCCAGCCGCTGCTCGATGCGCGTCAGCACGTCCGCGCCGTCGGGCTCGCCGGATGCCTCCAAGGCGGCCGCAGTCTCGGCCGCGGGCTTGAAATGGCCGTTGCCGTCGCGCTGGCTCAGTGCCTTGCGCAGGGTCAGGCCCTGAGGCTCGGCGGGCACTTCACGCAACACGGCCGAAGCCTTGCTCTCGGTGCTCTGGGCCGCGCTGATGGCCTTGCTGGCCTCGAGCAACTCCTCGGCCAGCCTCAAATCGTGAATCGTGGCCGAGGCGATGTCCTCCAGAGGCGGCAAGCCCTGCGCCGCGCTTGATGAAGCCTCCGCCGCTGCGGGCAAGGGCGGGGGCGCCGCAGGAAGCCCGCTCAATGAAGGCGCGGGAGCCGCCTCGACGCGGGCCTGGCGCGTCGAAGTCGGCGTCTGGCGCAATTTGAGCAGCACGCCCTCGGCTTCATCGATCAGTTTGCGGGTCTCGTCGCGCTCCTGCCGCATGCGGCGCGTCAGGGCGTCGGTGATCTTCTTGACCGGCGTTTCCTCGCCCCCTTGGGGCTCGGCCGGAGACGGCAGCTTGTCCGTGTCGTTGGCGGCCTCCTGCTTGACCTTCTCAGTGATTTTCTCGCTGGGCTTGGCCGGGGTGCGCGCGGCAACCATTTCAGGCACGATGCGCGTGCCGGAGTCGGCGCGGGGCACGACAAAATCCGTCGCCACCTCCCGCGCCCTCGGCAAAGGCGCGGCGGGCCGCGGTTCGGACTCCGTCTCGGACGAAGTCTTGTCCAGGGCCGTATCCGAGCCCGTGGTGCTGCCCGACGAAGCCGCAGCCTCCTCCGGCTCACTCTCGTCGGCCAGAGGCACGGGCTTGGGGGCGGGCTTGAACGTGGCCACGCCAATGAGGTCGGAGACAAAGAACTTCTGGGTGTCGCGCCTGGCCGCGTCGGCTTCGGGCGCGACCAGCAGCGGTTCGCCCTCGGGCGCGGGCTGCTTTTCAATCTTGTCGGTACCCTCGGGCACGGGCAAGTCGGCGGGGCGCAGGTCGGCCAGACGGAAGCGGTCGGTGTCCTTGCGGTCGGCCGTTTCGCTCTCCTCGGCCGCGGGCAACTCCGGAGCTTCGTCCGTATCGGAGTGCACGGGAGCGATTTCGTCGCGCAGGAATGCGCGGGTCTGCTCGTCCTGGTCATCCTGAACGGGTTGAGGCACAGGCGCCGGAGGCGCCGGGGGCTCAAGGTCGGCCGGCTCCAGCGATTCACCCAGGACGGGCAACTCGTCCGCCCCCGCGTCGCTCTCCAGGGGCTCGAGGTCAGGCCGAGAGATGGGCTTGCCCGGCGCCGGAATCTTCGTGGTCACGGTGCCCGGCGGCAAGGCCGGCACAGGCCGGGGGCTGCCGTCGAGCAAGTCGCGCAGGGCCTGCGTCTGGTTGTAGAAGTTCACGGTGTCGCGCATGACACCGCTCTGGGGCGCCTTGGCCGCCGCGGAGTTGGGGTCTACCTTGGTGGTGATTTTCTCGGGGTCGTCCGCGTTCTTCACGACCGAGGTTTCTTCCTCCACCGCCGGCTCACCCATGTCTTCGGGGGCCAGCTTCAGCTTGCCGGTCTCCAGCTTCTCCGTCTCGGGGGCCAGCTCCTGTTCGCGTTTGACGTCCCGGGGCGTGAGGATGCGCGTTTCCGCCTCCGGCATCACCGGCGGCGGCGCGGCTTCCAGCTCGGGCAGCCGCGTGTCAAACACGGTGTCCGCCGCCGAGACTTCCTCGGCCTCAGGCGCCAGCGCAAAGCCGGGTTCCGTGGCATCCAGCGAAATGGGCGCGGCTTCGGGCTCAGGGGCCAGGGCGCCTTCCGGTTCCGCCCGCAGGGTGTCATCGTGAACGGTATCAGAAGAACTGACGGGCGCGACATCGATGGCTGTTTCGTGGCCCGGCGCGGGGGCGTCGTCGCGCACGTCCTCAAGCGAAGCGGGCGTCAGCTCCTGTTCGGGCTGGCGCAGGACCTCATCGCCAAAGACGTCAGTCTCGGCCTCAGGGGCGGGGGCCAATTCCCCGGCGGGGGGCTTGGTGTGCCCGTTACCCTCGTGGCCGTTGTTCATCACGTGCGCCGCGGGATAGGCCTCGGTGTCCGTGCCGGAGGCCGCGGCCAGATTCAGCGAAGTGTCGCCGCTGCCAGGCGTTTTGCCTTCCTCGACGTCATTGAGCTGTCGCGCGCCAATCAGGAAACGCACCAGGGGCGCCAGGGCGTCATGCTGCTCGCCGGCAAAATGGCCGCTGAGGTCGGCCTTCCTGGCCTTGCCAATGTCCCTGGCCATAGCACCAATCGCGCGCCGTGGCGCGATCCAAGCCAAAACGTCAGTATAGCTGTTTGCCGACTGCCGCGCCCCTCTTATGGCAGGTCCGATAATCTCAGGGGCGCTGCATCATCCTCTGGCCGCGGTCCATGGCGGCCTTTCCTTCCACCGTAAAGGCCACCGGCTCGCCGGGGCCGGGACTGTCCGCCGCCAGGGAAATCGTGGGCAGGGGGCGCTCGTCGTGGGCCGCCCAGCCCAGGGCCGCCGAGGCCGCGGCCGGGTCCACCCAGTCGCCGGGCCGCAACGCCAGATCCCCCATGGCCGGCCAGCGGCCCTGGCGCGCCTCAAACTCGAGCGCCGCCTTGACCACGCGCCGCAACGCCTCTTCCCGGGCAGCCGCCAGCCGCTCTGAACGCGAAGAAACGGCGGGCTCAGCCACCCGCCAGCGGCCGTCGCGCCAGGCCGCCTTGAGGTCCACGAGGCTGCCGTCGTCAAAGAGCGCGGCAAACTCCAGCAAGGCGCCTTCGCCTGCCCGGGCGGGCCAGGGTGCGGCTTCAAGGGCGGCTCGGGCCGGGCCCCGGCATCTTGCCAGCAGAAGTGACAGCTCGACGCCATCGATCTGTGTGGACGGGGGGAACTTCTCGTCGGCGAACAATTCACTGGCCTGGCCCGAGAACATGCCGCAGCGCACAACACAGGGGCGCTGCGAAAGTTCAGCGTGATAGCGCGCCAGCCAGGCCGAGGGCGAAGGTCCGCTGCGCTTGAGTTCAAGCGCAGCCAGCAGGTTCAAGGGCGGCTCCACGTCGCGAAAATAGCGCATGCCGCCCGCAAAGTTCTCGCTCAGGCGCGAGGGCGCGTCAAGCAGGGCCGCCGTCAGGGCATCGTCCGAAAAGCCAAGGGCGGCGGCCAGCCTGGCCTCGTCCTGCTGCGCCAGCGCCAGACGGCAGGCCGCCAGATCGTATTCCCGCCAGCGCGCCCCCATGGCCACAAGCCAGGCAGCGGGGTCCAGCCTGGACATGGAATCCTGTGCGCGCCGCGCGAGCCCCGAAGACTTGCCCAGCGACTCGCGGTAGCGGCCAAGATCACCCTGCTGCAGGGCCGCCCGGGCCTGCTCCAGGCTGCCCGGCGCGGGCGGGGGCAATTCCGACGGCGGAGCGCAGGCCGCCAACAGCACAAAAACAAGAACAGAGGACCGGCTCTTCCAAGCCCGTCCTCTGTTGAGTATGGCAATCATGTCAGGCCGTCTTGGTCTTGCCGGCGGCCGTGGCGAACTTGCGCAGGCGGCCCTTGATGCGGTTGGCGCGACCCCGCGGAATCACGCCATTCTTGGCAGCCCGGTCCAGACGGCTGTCAATCTTGGGAAGCTGCTTGGCGGCGTCTTCGCCCTTGATGACCGTCTCGCGGTACTTGCGCACGGCGGTCTTGATTTCGCTCTTGATCACCCGGTTGTGGGCGCGGCGCTTGAGGGACTGACGGTGACGCTTGAGAGCCTGCTTGCTGTGAGCCATGTATTCCTCTGCCATTACTGTTCGGGCCGCAAAGGATAGAAAGGGACAACCTGTTGGCAAGTGGGCGCGCAGCCCCCGTTTGGCGGACTCAGCCCCTCAGTGCCGTTCGCGCGCCAGCAGCGACTTCATGACGATGGCCCAGGCCGCCAAGGCGCCCAGCAGGGGAACGCCCAGCATCTGCATCAGTTCCATGATGTCGTGGCCGCTGAAGACCGGGCCGCAGGAAAGGAACAGAATCAGGCCCGCGGCGAAGTAGGCCCCTCGCAGGCGCCCCTCCTTGATGGCCAGGGCCGCCAGAGGGGCAAAGAGCAGCGCCACATGAACCAGCGAGTAGCCCCAGCACAAAAGGTTGCCCAGCAGGGCCGGAAGCAGGGCCAGGCCAAAGGCCGCGCAACGCCCGTACAGGTCGCGCCGCATTCGAAAGGCCGCCCACAGCGCGAGCAGGAACAGGACCAGGGGGGGAATCACGGCCATCCAGCGCACCAGCGCCAGGTCCAGCGCCACAAGCAGGGCCCCCTGGCCCGGCAGCCACTCGTCGCTCCAGTGAATGGCCACCGTAGGGGCGCCTTCCACAAAGAGTCTCTGCGTCACGGCATAGAATGAACTGTTGGAAATGGCCGTCGAGCCGACGTTCATGACGTCCTGCTTCCCGGCGCGGCTGAGCGCCTGATCCACGACAAAGGCCCGGGCGGCTTCGTGGTTCAGTGCAGCACCCTCGGCCGGGCCGCAAGCCGCGACGAACCAGACCAGGGGCAGGAAATAGAGCGCCGCCGCGGCCAGAACCATGGCCAGGGCCGCCTTGAAGCGCCGCTGTACCAGCAGCACCGCAAGCAGCACCACGGGTATCACCTTGAGCTGGGCCGCCAGGCCCAGCCAGGCGCCACCGGCCCATGGACGATCCCGCTCGACGCAGAGCATACCCGCCGCGACGCAGGCGAACACCGGCAGGTTGGCGTTGCCCCAGGCGATGTCGAGCATGAGGGGACCGCAGGCGCTGGCCGCAAGCGCAAATGCGAAATCCCGGGCGTGGGCTAACTTGCGGATTTCAAACAGGCGAAACAGGCACCACCCCGCGGCCAGGGCGCAGGCACACAGCACCAGCCGCCAGAGCACCAGCGTGACGGGCCGATCAAAGAATGTAAGGGGGGCAAACAGCGCGGCAAAAGCGGGCGGGTAGGTGTAGCTGCCAATCACGTTGTAGCCGTCTGAAGGCGGCGCATAAAGATCGCTGGTTCCCGCCCGCATGCGCTGGGCGGCTTCAATATAGACGTGGGTGTCATCGGGCGTTGACGCCAGTGCCCTGGGCCAGCCTGCAAGCAATCCAAGGACGGCCAGGGCCAGTCCCAGCAGGCCCAACCAACGCCCCCACAGCAGCCAGGTTGGAGGGCGCGTCATGGTTGTCTCCCGGCACGCCACAACGAACCGGCCGCCAACGTGTAGCCGACCAGCAGCGCTACCGTGGGAACGCCCCAGATGCAGGCCTGCTCCAGCACGCCATAACCGGGAACCCGGTACAGCAGCAGCGGCAGGCTCACCCCCATAATCAGCACCGCGGCCAGGGGAACAGAACGTTTGACATCCAGCGCGGCCAGCGCGCACAGGGGCAATGCCAGCAGCACCAGATGGTAGGGCCAGCACAGCGGATTGCCCAGGTGCACCGCCACGAGCGCCAGGGCGGCCGCCAAAGAGCGCTGGGGCGCGCTCTGACGCCGCAGCCAGGCCAGCGCCAGCGCCACGCCAAGCATCAGGGCCGCGACCAGGCGTGCCAGCCAAAGGGTCAACGCTGGGGGCAGACCCACAAGCAGCGGACCGGTGTAACCGGGGCGCTGAAACGCCGTCAGCGCTGCGCCTTCCGTGAAGAGACGCCCCAGCCAGGCGCTCAAGGACACGTTGGGCGAGGCCGTCCCCCCCGCAAAGGCAATGTCACCTGACACTCCGGGCATGGCCACCACATGGACCCACTCAAAGAAGAGCGCGAAGTTCTGGCCCAGGGCTTCGGCCAGGCCAACTCTGGGGGCCCACCAAAACAGCGGCAGCAGCCACAAAGCCAGAGCACCCGCCACCACGCCCCAAGCCGCGCGAGGCCGCCCCTGAAGCAGAAAAACCAGCAGCAGCACACCGGGCAGAACCTTGACCATGGCGGCAGCGCCCACCAGCAAGCCGCCGAGGAAAAGGCGCTGTTTCTCCGCCAGGGCCAGCCCGGCCACGACCAGCAACAGAATCAACAGGTTCACGTTGCCCCAATCGAGGTCAATGTAGGCCGCGGCAATCGTCGCCAGCAGGCAAAGCCCCCAGGTGCGCATGCGTTCTTGCGCGGGCAGCCCGCAGGCGGCCGGCAAAAGCCAGAGGGCCGCCGCCAGCATCGGCAGGTGCAGCCAGACCCAGATATGCAGCCCCGCGGGATAGCGATAGGGTCGCTCCACGATTCGCTGCTCGGGCGAGGCCGGGGGGCGGCCATCCACAAACGTGAGCGGGGCAAACAGCGCGGCAAAGGCCGGCGGATAAATGTAACGCCCCACGCGATTCTCGAGGCCCGGGTTGCCGTAGAGGTCGTCGCCTCCTGCCCGCATGCGCAGGCCCGCCTCCCAATAAACCGTGGCGTCGTCGGGCGCTGCCGCAATCGAGGCCGGCACCCCCGCGCCGGCCGCCAGCAGCAGCAGGAAGCAAAGGCCGATGGCGACGGGCCACAGCCGCTCAAGCCGCTTCAGGGGTGGTGGGCTTTGTTCCATGGCGTCGCCAGAAGGTATAGAAGCATACACCCCAGGCGATGATTGCGCCCGCCGTGGGCAGCCCCCAGATCTGCAGGGGCTCCAGTTCGGGTATCAGCGTGACGTGGCAGAACAGCACCATGACCGCCACAGTGGTCACGGCCCGGCCAAGATACATCCGCTCCCGCAGGCCAAGGGCCACCAGAGGAGCGACCAGCAGCGCCAGCACCGCGAAATGATGCGGCCAGCACAACAGGTTGCCCAGCGTGGCCGCCGTGAGCGCCAGGCCGCAGGCGGCGGCAAAACCCTCCTCGCCTTGGCGGGCGAAGGCCAGCATCAGCGCCAGCAGGTACAGGATTGCCGCCAGAGCAAATCCGGCCCACCTGGCCTCGGGGCCCGGGGCCAGATAGAGCAGGGGACCGCGCTGCGACGTGAAGTTGGAAGCCTGAACGTCATTGAAATAGCGCTGGGAAACGGCCGAGAGCGCGTTGTTGGGAGCGCGCGGGCCGCCCACGTCCGTCGCCTGCTGTTTCTTCACCCGGGGCCCCGCCACCTCGGCCAGATATTGACGCGTCAAGTCTACGTTGCGTTCAAGCGCGGCGCCGGCCCCGAGCGCCGGCCATGTCCAGACCAGGGGCGAAAACCAGATCAGCCCAAGCCCCAGCGCCATGGCCGCCGCCGCCGCCCAGCGCCGCTGCACCAGCAGCACCGCCAGCAGCACGCCGGGAATGATCTTCAGGTGGGCCGCCAGGGCCAGCCACAGCCCGCCGCGCCCCGGGCGACCTTCCACAATGTTCATCAGGCCCAGGCTCACGCAGGCCGTTACCAGGAAATTGACCTGCCCCTCGCGGATGTTCTCCCACGCCGCGCCGAACACCGCCAGCAGCACCAGCAGCGCGAAATCGGCCCGCTGTCCGCCCGGCACACGGCACAGGCCGCGCAGGGCCCAGAGCGTGACGCCGATCGCGGCGAGCTGCCCCAGCCCCCAGACGCCGTAACCCAGCCAGCGCGGCAGCAATGTCAGGGGGGCAAACAGCACGGCAAAGGCGGGCGGGTAGATGAAGCGGCCAACATCGTTGGCAGGGTCGGTCGGCTCTTTGTAAAGGTCGGCGGCCCCGGCGCGCATGCGCTCGCCGGCTTCCCAGTAAACGGCAATGTCGAGCGATACAGCCTGCCAGTAGTGCTGCATGACCACCACAAAGGCAGCCAGCACGCAGCCAAGCGTCACAAGGAGGCCAAGGCGCACCTGGGGAAAGAGGCCGTTCATGGGCTAGCCCAGGGGCACCGGCGGCATTTCGGAAATGCGCTCGGCCCACCAGGCCAGGTGCGCCTGAAGGTCATCGTGGGAGGCGCGGTCCTTCGCGGCGGCTTCCCGCGTCACCCCCGTAAGCTTCAGCAGGCCTTCGAGGCAGAGGTCAAAGAGCCCCTCGTCGCCCGGTCCCGTGAACAGCAGGGTTTCGTTGGCCGCCTGGTCGGCGCGAAGCCGCTTGGCCACGTCGTGCAGAGCACTGGCCGCGTCTCGATGGCCCAAAAGGGTCAGGCTGTTCACCATGGCGCTGCGCACGAGATAGTCCGTCTCGATCACGCGGCCGGCCGCGTCGCGGTCATAGGCCAGGCGCGACGTCAGGTCGCGCAGCGCCTTCTTGCGGCGGCTGTCCGCAACGCCGCTGTAACGCAGCTTGCCGATCCCGATGGCAGCCTCCATGCGCACCATGCGGTTTTCATCGGCGTAGGGGCCCATGAGGGCCTCCAGCAGGGCGTCCAGGTCGTCGGCCTCTCCCACTTTGCCCAGCTCCTGGGCGGCGGTGGCGCGGAAGTGCGGGTCAGGGTCCCGCGGCTTGCCTGTTTCGCCCAGCAGAATCAGCTTGAGCTGCCGGCGGCGCGCGGGCATGTCGGCGGCATCCGTGCTTTCCACGTCGCGGCGCAGGTTGTCGCGCCGCTCAGACGCCAGGTTGTGGCAGCCGGCGCATACAAGGAGAAGCAGGATGACGCACAGCCTTTTCATCGGAGCGGCGATTGTGGGCTGGCTGCGCCAAAGGTCAAGGACGAAGCCGCCGCTCCCGTGCTAGGATTACAACCCCAAGTTGGAGCCGCCATGCGCAAACTCGTGCTGCTGCCCGCACTGCTCTGCCTGTTGCCGCTGGGCTTGTCCACGGCTCAGGACTCCGGACCTTCGGGGGCCGAAACCCGCTCCTACGACCTGACGGGCCTGACCTGGTCCGAGTTCGCCCCCAGCGCCGAGGTGGGCAAACCCCAGGACTGGCTGGCGCCGGATCGCGTGTTCGAAAGCGCCGAGGGCGCCAACGAGCAGGAACTGCACTGGCGCCTGCGCAACTGCACCGGCGGCGCCCGCTGCTTTGGCGACGTCGAAGATCTCACGAACGCGGTGCTGTCGCTCTGCGCAGCCGACGAAGACGCCGGCTACAGCACCGATGTCACCGGCAGCCCGAGGATACGCCTGACGGGCAGCCTTGAGCTTCATCGGCGCTTTGCCTGGGTCCTTGAGGCCATGCAGGCCGCCGCCAGGGCCGAGGTCCGCCTCACGGCCTCGCTGCTGCCGCCCGCCCCCGGCGCCGAAGTCCACGTCGAGGAACCCCAGGCCGTCAAGCTGGCGGCCGCCGGTACGTTGCTGGGCGCCACTTCGGGCGCCCTGGGCGAAGTCATGACCCTGCAGCGCCTGGAGGTCTTTGAGTTTGCGCAGCGGCTGGAGGCCGACAGCCCCGACCGCGCCGGTCAGACTTCCCCGCGCATGGCAAGGCTTGCCGCCGGCCGCGAAATTCTCGCCGGCGCATTGCTGTTGCCCGACGGACGGGTCTGGCTTCACGGCTGGTGCGCCATCCAGAACCTCAAGGCACCACGCAAAGATGTGCCGGGCGCGGCCATGGTGGACTTGCCGGTAACGACCTGGGGCTTTGTTCCATTCTCGGGCCTCGTCGCCAACGGCGGCGCCCTGATCGTGGATGAAGGCGCCCAGCGCGTGCTGGTAAGGGTGCAGGTCAAAGGCAGCCTGCCTAACCGTACCCTGGAATGCGGACCCAATCTGACCCTGGGCCTGATTAACGTTTCCGGCGCCCTGCTGGGGCTCACACCGCCCGCCCCCTGGCTCTGCGGCGCCGCCAACGACACCGCCGACCTGCGGCTGGGACAAAGCAGCCACCAGGCCTACGAAAGCCTCGTCCATGGCTGCGCTTCCACGGCGGCCTGCCGCACCCTCGCCGAGCGCGTGGGGGTGCTGGCGGGCGGGGCCGTGCGCAGCGTCGTGGCCCTGGGCCCCTGGCTGGGCATCCTGTTCACCCAGCCCGACGAAACGGAAACGCCCAGCCCCGAGTTTGACGCGGCAAGGCGGGAGATCACGGCGGCGCTGGCGGCCATCAACGCAGGCCCGGCGGCCAAGGCATTCCGCATCCGCGCCTGGCGCTCGAAGAACCCCGGCGCTTCGGTAGCGAGCGGCAAGCCTGACGCCGCCGACCTGTCGGCCCTGGGGAGCCCGCTGCTGGATCGTTCCGTGTCCATGACCGGCCATCAGACCTGCGAAGTTCTGGACCTGGAACTGTTGTCCAGGGTCGCCGGCTTCCAGTCCGCCAAGGCCGATGCCGGCGCCACGCTGGAGACGGCCGTCGTCGCCTTCGGCACCCAGTTCCGGCTCTGCGCCCGCCCGCGACAGGACCTGACTTCGGCCACCCTTCGCTTTGCCCTGGCTGAGGGCGACCGCAAGCCCGGGCGCAGCGAGGGCGTCGAGACCTTCA
>ERZ761602.1916-NODE-1916-length-35318-cov-12.213935_pt1 | contig 35318 bp, 26 predicted proteins | sample MGYA00512165_ERZ761602 | MGnify/ENA primary metagenome ERZ761602 (study PRJEB28899, sample SAMN02445085) | bioreactor sludge metagenome | biome: EBPR sludge; isolation source: Thorneside wastewater treatment plant | place: Australia: Brisbane, Thorneside...
GCGCGCCCCCGACCCTGGGACGAAACTGGCGGAATTATTTGGTTAGAGTAAGTAAGCGGGCATCGTGCCCATTAAGCCAATCATTAACGGGCAAGATGCCCGTTTTCCTTCGTAAGGAGCCAAAATGAAAACCCGTGTTATCTGGCTGGAAGACATGACGTATGTTGCCCAAACTCCGAGCGGTCACGCCCTGGTCATGGACGGTCCGCCGGAACTGGGCGGTCATAACCTCGGACCGCGGCCCATGGAAATGCTGTTGATGGGCATGGGCGGTTGCACCGCTATCGATGTGGTCAACATCCTGCGCAAAGCCCGGCAGGACTTGCGTGGCTGCGAAGTGCAACTGGAAGCCGATAGAGCCGATAACGAACCCAAGGTGTTCACGCATATCCGCGTCCATTTCATCCTGACCGGACAGAATCTGAGCGCTAAGCATATTGAACGCGCCATCCATCTCTCGGCAGAAAAATACTGCTCAGCCTCCATCATGCTTGGCCAAACCGCGCAAATTACCCATACCTTTGAAATTCGCCAGCCTGGTGAATCACCGGCAGCGGGTTAGCCAGCGGTTAAAATTTCACATTTCCGCCAGGTTGCCTTTCTTCTCCAGCCAATTCTTGCGATCTCCCGCACGTTTTTTCGCTAGCAGCATATCCATTAATACCAGGGTGTCATCGCCGGTCTCCAGGGTGAGCTGCACCAGCCGGCGCGTGGTGGGGTCCATGGTGGTTTCCCGCAATTGCAGGGGATTCATTTCACCCAATCCCTTGAAACGGGTGACGTTGACCTTGCCTTTCTTTTTCTCGGCAGCGATCCGGTCGAGAATACCCTGTTTCTCCGCTTCGTCCAGGGCGTAGAAAACCTCCTTGCCGGCATCGACCCGGAATAGGGGCGGCATGGCGACATGGACATGTCCGGCTTCTACCAGGGGCCGGAAATGACGCACGAACAGTGCGCATAACAAGGTAGCGATGTGCAAACCATCGGAATCGGCGTCAGCAAGAATGCAGATTTTGCCATAGCGCAACCCGTTCAATGTTTCGGACCCAGGATCGACGCCGATCGCGACCGCGATGTCATGCACCTCCTGCGAAGCCATCACCTCGGCGGAATCGACTTCCCATGTGTTGAGAATCTTGCCGCGCAACGGCATCACCGCCTGGAATTCCCGGCTACGCGCTTGCTTGGTGGAGCCGCCGGCGGAATCACCCTCGACCAGGAATAACTCAGTGCGAGCTAGATCCTGGGCGGTGCAATCCGCCAGTTTGCCGGGTAGCGCCGGGCCACTGGTCACCTGTTTACGCACCACCTTGCGGCTGGCTCGTAAGCGCTTCTGGGCATTGGCCAGCGCCATTTGGGCAATACGTTCGCCGGTTTCGGGGTGCTGGTTCAGCCATAGGCTCAGGGCGTCTTTGACGACGCCGCCGACAAATACCGCACATTCCCGCGAGGACAGACGCTCCTTGGTCTGGCCAGAGAACTGCGGGTCCTGCAACTTGACCGATAGCACATAACAGCAACCGTCCCAGACATCCTCCGGGGCAATGCGCAGTCCTCGTGGCACGAGGCTGCGGAACTCGCAGAATTCACGCACGGCATCGGTCAACCCGCCGCGCAACCCATTGACATGGGTGCCGCCTTGCGGCGTGGGAATCAGGTTCACATAGCTTTCCACTACGGGTTCGCCGCCCTCTGGTAACCACGTCAGCGCCCAATCGGCGGCCTCGCGCTGGCTGCTGACATGGCCGACGAAGGGAGGATCAGGCAGCAACACGGTGTTGCCGAGCGCCTCCTTGAGGTAGTCGGTCAAGCCGTCCTGGTAATACCAGAGGATCTGTTCGCCAGTGGCTTCATCATTGAATTTGACCTTCAGCCCCGGACACAGCACGGCCTTGGCGCGCAGAACATGCTGAAGCCGTGGCACGGAAAATTTGGGTGAATCGAAATACTGTGGATCGGGCCAAAAGCGCACAGCCGTTCCGGTCGCCCGGCGCGCTGCTGGGCCAATGTCCGCCAGTTCCGATACCTTATCGCCGCCGGCAAAGATCATTTGGTATTCCCGGCCATTGCGTTTGACGCGGACGTCCAGCCGGCTGGATAGCGCATTGACCACCGACACTCCGACTCCATGCAGGCCGCCGGAAAATTGGTAACTGCGATCAGAGAATTTACCACCGGCGTGCAGCCGGGTCAGGATCAGTTCGACTCCAGGGATGCCTTCCTCCGGGTGAATATCCACCGGCATCCCGCGCCCATCGTCTTCGACCGCTAACGAGCCATCAGCATACAAGGTGACAGCCACGGTTTCGGCATGGCCAGCGATCGCCTCATCCACACTGTTATCGATGACTTCTTGGGCAAGGTGGTTGGGCCGGGTGGTGTCAGTGTACATCCCCGGCCGTTTGCGGACCGGGTCCAGGCCGCTGAGAACTTCAATCGCAGCAGCGTCATAAGCAGTCGTATTCATACGGGATTAGACAAAGTAGGGATTTTCTCGATCAGGCGCTGGAGCATGTTGAGACTTTCGCAGGTGCAATCTTGCCAAGCGTGCGGGTCGCTGGCTGTTTCACTGCTCTTTTTCAGGGCGGCGATCCGAGTGGTCAGTGCATCGAGTACCGGTTGCGCGAAGCGAGTCAGCTCTTGCAATTCGTGTTGAGTCCGAGCCAGCTTGTGTCCCGTCTCCACACTCTCGGTGATATCGTGAAAAATCGAATAGATTTCGATCGGGCTTTTTTTGCCTGGATCGAACAACGGAATGGCGCTGACGCGCAGCCAGCGGGTTTGACCGGGCTGTCGATCGGCCAAGCCCATCACAGCTGCCTTGACTGGCAGGCCGGTGCGTAAGGCAATCATCGGTGGCTGCTGTTCGGCAGGCCATTCCGTTCCATCCTCGCGGAGCACTGTCCAGTCAGGATTAGCGGCGATCTGTCCGGTTGCCGGGTTGCTGGAGAGTCCGAGGATGTGCTGGGCAGCGGGATTGGCGGAGATAATTTCGCCTTGGGCATTGTAATACACGATCCCTTCCGCCAAGGTATCCATGAGCCGGCGATAACGTTCCTCGTTGACCTGGGCCTTCACGGTCTCCTGTTTGCGAATTGACAGATCCAGAGCGGTGAAGGTTGCTCCATTTTCAGGATTACCCGGATGCAACGATGAGGCATTGAGCAGGACAGGAAAGACAGTGCCATCCTTACAGCGCCAACGGGTTTCCATCGTCCCGATGCTGTGTTTGCGGATCTGTTCGTACAAATCTTTGCCAACGGCTTCGAACTCTTCAGTCGATGGATACAGCAGCCGTGCGCTTCTACCGACCAATTCTTCCCGGGAATAGCCCAGCGCCTGACAGAGTTGATCATTGACGTCCAGGAGTATTCGGTTGGCAACCCGGCTGACGCCCACGGGTGAGGCGCGATACAGGCTAGAAATCAGGGTCTCGCGGTCAGACAGCATGTTTTGAACGGTTTTGAGCAGCCCGATATCAATGAAGGTCAGCACCACACCCGAGATGGCCGAAACGCCAATGTGATAGGGTAGAATGCGCATCTGGAGCCAATCACCTTCGCGGGTGCGGACTTCCCGCTCCTTTTCCACGCCGCGGTGTGTCACATCCTGTACGAGTTCCAGCAAATCCTCATCCATCAGATTATGCGTTAAGTGATTCATCGGACGGCCAATATCGCCGTCGAGGATTCTGAAAATACGGCGGATTTCCGGCGTGAAGCGGCGGACGTTCAGATTTTCATCGAGGATTAGCGTAGCGATCCGGGTACTGGCCATCAAATTGTCCAGATCGTTGTTTAGCTCAGTCAACTCGATGATTTTGCTCTGATGCTCGGCATTAACGGTATGCAATTCCTCGTTAACCGATTGCAGTTCCTCATTGGTGCTTTGCAGCTCCTCGTTACTGGCCAGCAATTCTTCATTGGTGGCTTGCAGTTCTTCGTTGGAGGTTTCCAGCTCCTCAATCGTGGCTTGCAGGTTCTCCCGCGAGAACTGCAATTCTTGCTCAAGATCGTGAATCCGTTGCTCAGCCTCCAGATTGATATCGTAAACCGGAGTTCCACCACCGACGGCTTCTTTCGGTGAAGCCATTTCCTCAATAAACACCGCTGCCAGCGATTCCTGGCCCTTCTTACCTGGCAGGGGTCGAATCCGGACCTGTACGGTTTTCAATTCTTCACGCCAATGAATGCGGATACTGGTGTATTTCAGCTCCTCGCTGGTTTTGAATACCTTTTGCAAGCCGGTTGCCAGGGGAATGGCTAGGTCTTTCACTACATTTTTAGTGATATCGTTGGTTTGCCGGCCAGAAGGCCGCCGGAAATAGCCATCCGAGTCACCGAGTATGTGGAGCGGTTCCATCTGCTCGTTGACGACCACGGCCAGAGGAACGTAGTCGCCCGCCAACGATTGCAGAAAGCGTTCGAGCATCTGGTCTTCGTCATGGCTGCGCGAAGGTGTGCTGATGGAACGAACGCGGTTCTGCCAGGGTAGGGTTTCAGGAACCCCTGAAAACTCAGTAGGGTGACTCACTGGACGCCGTTTGCCTTTAGCAGCGTAGATCCGGAATTTTTGATTGAGTGGCTCGAAGAAATCAGCCAGATCGCCGGTGGTTTCGCTACTGCCCAATAGGAGAATACCTTGGGGATTGAGTGAGAAATTTATTAATTCTAACGCCTTGCGTTGCAGTACGGGCTGTAGATAAATCAATAGATTGCGGCAACTGACCAGTTCGATATTGGTGAAGGGCGGATCTTTGATCAGGTTGTGCTGGGCAAACACCACCATTTCCCGGATGGAGCGATCAATCCGGTAGTGTTCTTCCTTGCGCTGAAAGTATTTCGCTAATAATGCCGGCGGCAAGTCGACCACAATACTCTCGGGGTAAAGGCCGCTACTGGCGCGCACAATCGCGTTGCGGTCCAGGTCCGTGGCAAAAATCTTGACATCGATCCGCTTGCCCATTTGTTCCAGAATTTCACGGCTTAATATAGCGAGTGAATAAGCCTCTTCGCCGGTCGAGCAGCCTGCAGTCCAAAAACGTGCTTCGCGGCTGTGCAGGCGAGCGAACAATTGGGGCAGATGATGGGTTTCAAGGGCATTAAATACTTCCCGGTCGCGGAAGAAACTGGTGACGCCAATCAGCAATTCGCGATAAAGCGCCAACACCTCACCGGAATAACTTTCCATCAACTTTACATATTCGCGCAGATCGTTGACTTGATTGACGGTCATGCGCCGTTCAATGCGCCGGACCACGGTACTGGGCTTGTAGAAAGCGAAATCGACCCGGGTGCGCTCGCGCAACAGGGCAAAAATCCGGGCCATACCGTCTTCATCCGATAACAAGACCGGCGGGCGATCGGTTTTGAGCGCGTAAGGATGACGAATGAACGAGAGCAGCTTGGCGGGCATCTCCTCGGGCGGCAGAATGAAATCAGCCAGCCCCGTAGAAATAGCCGCGCGCGGCATCCCGTCGAACTTAGCCGATTCCTCGCTTTGCACCATGATCATGCCACCGGCTTCCTTGATGGCGCGGATGCCGCGTACCCCGTCGCTGCCGGTGCCCGATAGAATAATGCCGATGGCTTTCTCGGTCTGGTCATCGGCCAACGAGTGCAGAAACACGTCGATGGGCAGATTTAATCCCCGTGAATGATCGGATTCACTCAGCAGTAGCTTGCCGTGAAAAATGGACAAATTCTTCTTGGGCGGGATGAGATACACCACATTGGCTTCAACCAGCATGCCTTCTTCAGCGCGCCGGACGGTCATCGCGGTGCGCTTGGACAATAACTCAACCATCATGCTTTTGTAATTCGGCGACAGATGCTGGATGACGATGAAGGCCATATTGCTGTTGGCGGCCATGTGCGTGAAAAATGACTCCAGCGCTTCCAAACCGCCTGCCGAGGCCCCAACACCGACATAAAAGAGAGGAGCCGAACCATCCAAGGTCTTGGATTCAGGATCTTGAGAATCAAGATGTTGATCTTGCATTGCAATACATACTCATTTCGGTAGCGATTCGGGGCGAAAGCGGCAAGATTTTGCAGCGCCTGTTATGTCAGTGTCAGCATATATCTAGTGTCAGCATATATCTTAGGTGTTATCGGAAGCCGTCATCTTTCAGTGATGCAACCGGTTCCGTGGTGCATCGTTACCGGCGGCTTTCGCCAACTCGTTGGGTACGGTATTTAGTGATGGGCTAGCATCGCCAAAGGTTTGAGTCCTTGCACATCCAGGTTCACGTGAATATCGGGTAAACGGGTAATTACTGTTTAGCATGGGTTGGCTCAAAACAAAACTTGGCGATCAATCCTTGTAGTATCTCTAGCGTCGGTTGAATCGCCGCCAGCGGCAAATATTCATCCGGCTGATGGGCGCAGTCTACGCTGCCAGGGCCGAGAATCACGGTCTCCATGCCCAGCGCGTTCAGATACGGTCCCTCGGTGCCGAAACTCACCACACCCGCCGGCGCACCGGTCAGTTCCTCTGCCGCCCGCACAATAGCCGCCGTTGCCGGCGTTTCTAGCGCCTCGACCCCCAGAAACAGCGGCAGAAAACTCAGTTTCAGGGCGCTGTCTGCTAGCCGCTGGCCCAATCGCCTGTGCAACTCCTCACGCAAGCTGTCCAGCGTCATGCCGGGTAAGGGCCGGATATCGATATGGAGTTCGCAGTTAGCGCAAATCCGATTGGGGTTATCGCCGCCATGAATATGGCCTAGATTCAGTGTCGGCACGGCCACTTCAAACAGTGGATTGCGGTAACGCGCCTGTAACTCCCCGCGCCAGCGCAACAATTCACCGATCACCGCATGCATTCCTTCCAGCGCATTCACGCCCAGTGCCGGATTGCTGGAATGCCCGGAGCGGCCTTCCAGGCGAATCGCCTCCATTAAAATGCCCTTGTGCATGCGCACCGGTTGCAACCCGGTCGGCTCGCCGATGACCGCATGACGGCCCAACGGTTGGCCCGCTGCCGCTAGCGCCCGTGCACCATGCATACTGCTTTCCTCATCCGCCGTTGCCAAAATGACCAGCGGCTGGTGCAGGGCATGTGTGGCAAACTCCCGGGCTGCTTCGATCGCCAGTGCTAGAAAAGACTTCATATCCGTCGAGCCTAATCCATAAATCCGCTCATCCGCGATCACGCCGCCAAAGGGATCAAAGCGCCAACGGCCGGCATCGAAGGGCACGGTGTCGGTATGTCCAGCTAGCACCAGTCCGCTTGGTCCGCTGCCAAGCGTTGCGATCAAGTTGGCTTTGTCCGGTTGTTCCGGCAGCCGCTCAATCCGCACAGCGAATCCAAGATCCTCCAGCCAGCCAGCCAGCAAGTCAATCACGGGCCGGTTGCTCTGATCAAACTGCGGCGATACGCTACTGACCGAGGGGGTGGCGATGAGTTGTTGAATGCGTTCTAAAAGCCGGGATGAAGCGGTCATAATGATTTTCACTGGCGGTGACCATGGATACAGGCGATAATACCAGCATTATTCCGGTTGGTACCCCGCGTTTGCCCCTGGCCGCTGTCGCCAAGCCGTTTCGCCCTTCTTCATTCGTGCTCACCGTCTAATGGCTCCCTGCCTGTGGAACCACTCCGAACTGTTATGCTGCGTCATGCTGTCTTGGACGATCTTGCCGCCTTGCTGGCGATCGAAAACCGTTGCTTCAGCACGGACCAGCTCTCGCGTCGTAGCTTCCGTCATCTGCTGACCCGTGGCAATGCCATCACTTTGATCAGCGAGGACGCTGACCGGGTTTGCGGCTACGTGTTGCTGCTGTTTTCGCGCGGCGCTTCAATGGCCCGGCTGTATTCCATTGCGGTCCACCCGGATTTTGCCCGGCGCCGGATTGGCGACCGCTTGCTGGAAGCCGCTGAAGCGGCGGCGCTGGAGCGCGATTGCGTGTCAATGCGTCTCGAAGTGCGCCGTGATAATCCTCCCTCGTTGAATCTGTTCCGTCGTCACGGTTACCGCCAATTCAAGGAAGTGCTGGATTATTACGAAGATCATATGGCGGCGCTGCGCTTCGAAAAGCGCTTGGTTCCGCAGATTCAGCTCGCTCTCGTCAAGGTACCGTACTATCAACAAACCTTGGAGTTTACCTGCGGCCCGGCGGCGTTGATGATGGCGATGAAAGCGCTGGACCCGATGCTGGAACTGGATCGCAAGCTGGAACTGCGTTTGTGGCGTGAGGCCACGACGATCTTCATGACGTCAGGCCACGGCGGTTGCGGTCCCTACGGACTGGCGCTGTCGGCTTACCGGCGTGGCTTCGATCTGGAAATTTATGTCAATGAAGACGGCGTATTTCTGGTCGACTCGGTGCGTAGTCTGGAAAAAAAGGAAGTGATGCGGCTGGTGCAGGAGGACTGGATCGAAGAGCTGCGGCAACTGCCGGTGGCTTTACATTGCGGCAGCCTGGGCGTGGATGAATTGCGGCAAAAATTTGAAGCGGGCGGTATCCCGCTGGTCTTGATCAGCTCCTACCGTATTTATGGCGAACGCTTCCCGCACTGGGTCGTCGTCACCGGCTTCGATGATCACTACATTTATGTCCACGATCCGCTGGTTGATGCCGAGAAAGGCGAAACCGTCACCGATTCCGTCAATATGCCGATCCCGCACCGGGAGTTTCAACGCATGGCTCGCTATGGCAAAGCCGCTCAAAAGGCGGTACTGATTCTTTACCATTCCCAACGCCGGCCGGAACTGTCGACGCTGTTTTAACTTACCCCCCGCTTTATCAGGATGTTTTACTTCGATGGCCGATCACATCATTCTGGTGGAAAATCCCACTGATTGGAAAACCCATTTCCCTAAGCTGCCGGTGGTTGCTGCCAAGGATTATCTGGCTAAACCGGAATATTCCACGGGGCGCAGCCTGCGGGTGTTGAACTTGTGCCGTAGTTACCGGTATCTGAGCGTGGGTTACTATTGCTCGTTGCTGGCCGAAGCCCGCCACCATCGGGTGATTCCCAGTGTACGCACCCTCAATGATCTCAGCCGCAAGTCCATTTATAGCCTTGACATTGAAGATCTGGATGATCATGTCCAGCAGGTGCTGGGCAAACCCCGATCCGGATTTGCTGCCACCGCTTTCGAATTGGATATTTTTTTCGGCCAATGCGTTGCCAAGGAATTGCAGGAACTGGCCCGGCAGTTGTTCGATGCCTTTCGCTCGCCGTTGTTGCGGGTAGAATTCCGGCGGCAGGGCAAATGGCGGATCGCTACCCTCAAGGCCCTGCACCTGCACTCGCTGTCCGCTGAGCAGGATGAAATGTTCCTGGGGGCATTAACGACGTATCTCAGCAAGCGCTGGCGGCAACCCCGGGCGCGTAGCAACTATCGCTACGATTTGGCGGTATTGCATAACCCCAAGGAGGAAATGCCGCCTTCCAACCCCAAAGCCCTGCAGTACGTTGTCAAGGCGGGCCGGGAATGCAGCGTCAATGTCGAATTGATCGAGAAAAAAGATTACGGCCGGCTGGCTGAGTTCGACGCTCTGTTCATTCGCGAAACCACGGGCATCGATCACTATACCTACCAGTTTGCTAAGAAGGCCGAGAGTGAAGGGATGGTGGTGATCGACGATCCCGACTCCATTCTCAAATGCACCAACAAAGTCTATTTGGACGAACTGCTGCGTAACCACCGGATTCGCACTCCGAAGACGGTGATCGTCCGCCGCGACAATCTAGAACGGGTGGATAACGAGATTGCCTACCCCATCGTGTTGAAAATTCCCGATGGCTCGTTCTCGCGAGGGGTGTTCAAGGTCAATGACCGTGCTGAATTATTGGATATGGCCGGCAAATTGTTTAAATCGTCCGATCTATTGCTGGCGCAGGAATTTCTCTACACCGAATTCGATTGGCGCGTGGGCATCCTCAATAAGACGCCGCTGTTTGTCTGCCAGTATTTTATGTCCAAGGAGCATTGGCAGATTTACCATCACGAGCCGGGCAAGGGACGGGGCTTCCGCGAAGGCGCTGCCAAGACCTTCCGGGTCGAAGATGCGCCAGAGGTGGTCGTCAAAAACGCGCTTAAAGCCGCCAACCTGATTGGGAATGGTTTTTATGGTGTGGATTTGAAGCAAACGGCCAAGGGCGTCGTGGTGATTGAAGTCAACGACAATCCCAACCTTGACCATGGCATCGAGGATATGGTGCTCAAGGAGGCGCTGTATCGCCGGATCGTCGAGGATTTTGTCTGGCGGCTGGATCGGAAAAAGGGGAAGTAAAAACGGCTCGGGCCAGGATGCACCTGAAATGGCAACCGCGGCTGGATGCCACGGTTGCCTGCCAGGGATGAGGTTTAGCAACTCGCGGTGGAGGTACTGTTCTGGAAGCCGGTGCGCGGAGTCAAGTCGCAGTTCGCGCCCAGTGCCATCCCGTGGTTACCGTGAGAAGCCGTGTTCACCGCCGCCTCGACGTAATGGCTCTGTTGATTAAAGCCGGTCACTGTTGGGAGGTGACTCAGGTCTTGCCGCTCCATGCGAGCCGGGGTTGTGTCGATCACTGGGCCGCGGTCGTTGAAGCTGGCGGCATGGGTCAAACCGGTCAAGCCAAGAGTCAGGGCGAAGGCCGTAGCGGTCAGGATGGTTTTCATGGTCAGTGCTCCTGTGCAGTCATTGAGTTTTAGATTGCCGCGTTTGCTGCGGCTTCAGGAGTTCTTACGCAACTCAACCAGATTTGGATGCAGTTCTGTGTAGAGAGATCATTTCCAGAACTGCCACAGCTTAGCTTAACTGAGCAGATCGCAGTTCGAGTGTGGTGCTCATGCGCTACGCGCAGCGTCTTCAGTCACCAGGATCGCGCGGAAATCATTGACATTTGTCAAGGTCGGCCCGGTAATCACCGAGTCACCCAGGGATTGGAAAAACCCGTGGCCGTTGTTGTTGGCCAACTGGTCGCGGGGTCTGATCCCCTGTGCCCATGCGCGAGCGAGGGTGTCGGGCGCAAGGTAAGCGCCCGCAATTTCTTCCTGGCCATCAACTCCGTCGGTGTCGCCAGCCAGGGCGTGGATGCCGGGATGGCCGTCGAGCGCCACCGCCAAGGCCAGCAGAAATTCGACATTACGTCCGCCACGCCCTTGGCCGCGCACGGTGACGGTGGTCTCGCCGCCGGAGAGCAGCACGCAGGGCGCCGGGAATGGCTGGCCGCGCCGGGCAGCCTGCCGGGCGATACCGGCCATAACCGTACCTACATCGCGGGCTTCGCCCTCGATGCTGTCGCTCAGAATGTAGGTCGCGAGACCCGCTTGCTCGGCGATTGCTGCAGCTGCTTCCAGCGCCATCTGTGGCGTGGCGATCAGCTGCGTTTCAACATTCGTCAGACGTGGATCGCCTGGCTTGATCGTCTCGCCCGCGCCGCTTTCCAGGAGCGCCCTTGCGGCGGCGGGTGCGTCAATCTTGTAACGGTCAAGAATGGCCTGTGCATCGGCGCAGGTCGTGGGATCTGCAACGGTGGGTCCAGAGGCGATGTCCATTGGATGGTCACCGGGTACATCGGAAATCAGCAGGTTTATCACTCGGGCCGGATGACAAGCCGCTGCTAGACGCCCGCCCTTAATCGCCGAAAGATGGCGGCGCACACAGTTCATTTCGGAAATCGTAGCACCGCTGTTGAGCAGCGCCCGGTTCACTGCCTGTTTGTCCGCTAAGGTCAATCCTTCACCGGGCAGCGGTAGCAACGCTGAACCACCGCCAGAGATCAGGCACATCACCGCATCGTCCGGTCCGAGGCCATGCACCCGATCCAAGATGCGCCTGGCGGCAATGACGCCAGCGGTATCCGGCACTGGATGCGCCGCTTCGGTAATTTCGATGCGGGTGCACGGCACACCGTAGCCGTAGCGGGTGACAACCAAACCCTCCAGGGGACCGCGCCAGTGCATCTCCACCGCTTGCGCCATCGCCGCCGAAGCCTTGCCGGCGCCAATCACGATCAATCGGCCTTTGGGCGGGTCTGGCAGGTGGGGCGGTACACAACGCGCTGGTTGAGCTGCTGCAATTGCTGCCTCAAACATCGATCGCAGCAACACCTTGGCATCCGGGATATTCGGCGTCCCCATCACGTCATTCTCCCAGCAGGGTAACCGGTCTCAAGCTTGTGCGGCTCAGATCCTCAACGCATGGAGTTCCGGCATTTCCGGCCAGGCCAGGTTGCCATTTTCCTGGCAACCCGGCTTTCGGTCCGGCGTGAAAATCAGGCCGCCTTCTTGACCCAGGCCGTACACCAGCCGTTGGCATGGACCAGCTTGCCTTGGAAAATCGCGCAGGGGCCGCTTTCCTCACCCTCTTTGCCGGTGTACAAGCCACAATTGTGGCATGCTGCCGTCGCATCCGTGCGCTTGTCAGATTTAGTAGCATCAGCCACGTAACCCAGTGCCGACGCTTGCGGGTCGCTCTCGCTGACCATGTCCGCTGCACGAGCGGTTCCACTCAGCAGGGCATTGGCAAATGGCGCAGCAGCCAGTCCAATAGCAGTCAGCTTGATGAAACGACGACGGCTGTTATCAGGGGCATGATGATCCATAGCGGTTTCCTCAAAAATTGTTATTTAGAGTCATACTCACATGATGAGTCAATGTAAGCGGTGAAATCATAACATGCGCCCTTGGAAAACGGTTTGAGATTAAGCAATGACAATGACATTTAACCATTTTCGCTGGCGGCGTCCTTTTTTGTGGATCAGTGGCGGCCTGGTGGCACTCGTGGCCGGAGCCATTGTTGTGCTGTCTGTTCTGCTGTGCGGCAGTCTTCCGCGCCTGAAAGGGACGGCAACGCTGTCTGGATTAAGCGCTTCTGTGACCATTGAACGGGATGCGCTCGGTATTCCAACGATTCACGGACATCACCGGCAGGATATTGCGCGCGCGACCGGGTTCATCCATGCTCAGGATCGTTTTTTCCAGATGGACCTGCTGCGGCGTTCGGCGGCTGGTGAGCTGGCGGAATGGTTCGGCCCAATGGCGCTGGAGGTGGATCGCGCGCATCGGTTGCATCGCTTCCGGCAGCGCGCCCGGCAGACGCTGGCGGCACTGCCAGCTGAACAACAGGGGATGATCGCCGCCTATACGGAGGGCGTTAACGCCGGCATGGCGGATCTCTTCCAATTACCGTTTGAGTATCAGCTCTTGCGGGTCACACCCAAACCCTGGCAATCTGAAGATGCGTTGCTGGTGGTCTATGCGATGTATCTGGACCTGCAAAGTCAACAGTGGCAACGTGAATCGGCGCGTGGACTGTTGCATGACCAGCTACCTCCTTCCTTAGCCGCCTTTCTCGATCCCGCCGGGACTGAGTGGGATACCCCTTTGCAGGGTGAACCCTTTGCTGCGGTACCGCCGCCTGGCTCCGAAATCTTCAGCACACAAAGATCCCTCTTTCTTCCGGCCCCTTTTTCTCTGCCGGTTTCCCCTTCACCGGCAATTTCTCTCCCTCAGGAAGGGCGGAGCGCTTCATCGTTTGCCGTTAGCTTTTTGCCTTCAACCATCGAATCCGGCCCGCCACTGGGCAGCAATAACTGGGTGGTCGCTGGCCGCTTGACCGGACATGGTGGCGCGCTGCTGGCTAATGATATGCATCTCCCGCTGCGCATACCCAACATCTGGTATCGGGCGACATTCGTCTATCCTGGCGCTGATGGCCGCGAGCGGCGCATCTCTGGCGTCACCTTGCCGGGTACGCCGGCCATTGTTGTGGGCAGCAACGGCCATATCGCCTGGGGTTACACGAACAGCGAAGGCGACTGGGCTGATCTGGTGATGCTGGAACCGGGCGATGACGATGATCATTACCAAACTCCGGAGGGTCCCCAATCTTTCGTGCATATCAAGGAAACGCTGGCTGTCCGGGGCGCGCCGGACGAGACGCTGGACATCGTGGAAACCGTTTGGGGGCCAGTGCTGGATCGTGATCACCGCGGCCGGCGGCGGGCGCTGCGCTGGGTGGCGCACGATCCGCAAGCCGTCAATTTGAACCTCCTGGCGCTGGAAGCAACCGATACATTGGATGTTGCGCTCGATATTGCGCATCGAACCGGCATTCCAGCGCAAAACCTGTTATTGGCCAGTGCCGATGGCCATATCGCCTGGACCATTATCGGGCCGATTCCACGCCGTTTTGGTCACGATGGGCGTCTGCCTTCTTCGTGGGCGGACGGTCAGCGCGGCTGGTCCGGCTGGCTCGATCCATCCGAATATCCGCGCATCACCGATCCACCGGATGGCCGGTTATGGACCGCCAATGGCCGGGTGGTCGATGGGGCTTGGCTGAAATTGCTCGGCGATGGCGGTTATTCCCTTGGCGCCCGTGCCCGGCAAATTCGCGATGCGCTGCTGGCGGGGGAGCGTTTTACCGAAGCCGATTTCCTGGCCTTGCAACTGGATGACCGGGCGTTGTTCCTGGAGCGCTGGCGCAAACTGCTGCTGGCGACACTGACGCCGGAGAATCTGCGCGCCGATCCACGGCGCAAGGAGTTGCGGAAATTTGTGATGGAGTGGGGGGGCCGGGCAACCGTAGATTCGGTGGGTTATCGGGCGGTGCGCACCTTTCGCCGGCTAGTCCGGCAACGGGCGTTCGCGCCGCTGATCGCGCCTTGCCAGCAGGCCGATCCTGCTTTTGATTATGGTGCCTTCCGCCAGAATGAAGGGCCATTATGGCAACTGGTTTCCCGGCAACCGCTGCATCTGCTTGACCCCCGTTATCCCGATTGGTCAACGCTGTTGCTGGAAGCCGCGGATGCAACACTGGCCGGATTGACCGTTGATAACCGGCCATTGGCCATGCATACCTGGGGCGATGATAACCCGGTTCACATCCAGCATCCGTTCAGCCGGGTGTTGCCCTGGTTGAGCGGCTGGCTGGACATGCCGGCGCAACCGCTCCCCGGCGATATGTATATGCCGCGGGTACAGACGCCCACCAATGGCGCCTCAGAACGGCTGGTTATTGCCCCAGGCCGGGAAGCCTCCGGCATTTTGCATATGCCCGGCGGGCAGAGCGGCCATCCTCTGTCATCTTACTACCGGGCTGGACACGAAGCCTGGGCCAAAGGGCTGGCATTGCCGCTGGAACCTGGGCCGGCGCAACATCGATTGATCCTGGAACCCGGAGCGCGGTAGACCGGGAATGCGTTGAACGCCCTCCCTGCCGGCTGCTCTCTTTTAGGTAACGCTGGGTTTTATTCCTCTCTAAGGCTTCGCAACATGCATCCTGATTCATTCGTTCAGTGGTTCCGCCAGGCCGGTCCCTACATCAACGCCCATCGCGGCAAGACCTTCGTGGTGCTGTTTGGCGGCGAAGCGGTGGAAGCTGAGCATTTTTCCAGTCTGATTCATGATCTTGCCCTGCTGCACAGTCTGGGCATCCGCCTGGTATTGGTGCATGGCGCCCGCACTCAGATTGAGGCGCGTTTGCGCGAAGCGGGGCGCGAATGGCGCTATGTCAATGAGTTGCGTGTCACTGAAGCGGATGATCTGCGCTATGTCAAACAGGCTGTGGGCCGCTTGCGCCTGCGCATTGAGGCCCGGCTATCGATGGGACTGGCCAATTCGCCGATGCATGGGGCGCACCTGCGGGTGGTGTCCGGCAATTTGATTACCGCCCGGCCATTGGGGGTGCGCGACGGGGTGGATTACGGTTTCACTGGCGAGGTGCGGCGTATCGACGACCGCGCCATCCGCCTGTGGCTGGATCAGGATGCTATCGTTTTACTGTCGCCGGTGGGCTATTCACCGACTGGGGAGATTTTTAATCTCAGCGCCGAGGATGTGGCCGCCGCGACGGCCATTGCATTGCAAGCCGATAAATTGTTAGTGCTGAGCGAGGGGGCGGAATTGCGCGATACCGCCAGCCAGCCGGTTCGGCAGCTGAATCTGAACGAGGCGGGGCAATTGCTGAGCGGACATCCTGCTTTGCCTGAAGATGCCGCCCGTTCTTTGCGCCTCGCCCTGCGTGCCGGCCAGGCTGGGGTACGGCGCGTTCATCTGCTGAGTCGACGGGTCGATGGTGCATTGCTGCTGGAATTGTTTACTCGTGACGGTGTCGGCGCTTTGATCGCTGCCGATATTTATGAAGGGCTGCGCACCGCGACGATTGATGATGTGGGCGGGTTATTGGAATTAATCCAGCCGCTGGAGGAAGATGGAACACTGGTGCGCCGGTCGCGAGAGCGGCTGGAAATGGAAATCGAGCGTTTTGTCTTGCTCGAACGCGATGGGGCGATCATCGGTTGTGCGGCGCTTTATCCATTTTCCGGTGAGCGGTTGGGGGAGTTGGCTTGCGTTGCGATGCATCCCCACTACCGTAATCTTGGCCGCGCCGATGCGCTGCTCAGTTTCATTGAACGGCAGGCCCGGGCTGAAGGATTGCAACGGTTATTCGTGCTCACCACCCGTACCGCCCACTGGTTTCGTGAGCACGGTTTCGAGCCGGCGGAAGTGAGCGATCTGCCGATGGGTAAGCAGGGACTGTATAACTGGCAACGCCGTTCCAAAGTATTCATAAAATCCTTGTAAACTTTATATGTATGGTCATCCTTGAGGAACCGCCCATGTCGACCACCACGCTTGCCGCTCCCCTGCGGGTTATTCAAATCACGGACCTTCACCTGAAAGCCCAGCCTGGCAGCCGGATCTGCGGGGTGGACGTGGATGCTGGCCTGAATGCGGTGCTGGCGCGTATCCAAGATAAACATCCTGGCGCGGATTTCATGCTGGCTACCGGCGATCTGGTGGGTGACGAGCCCGAAGCCTATGCGCGGCTGCGCCAGATACTGGAGCCGCTGGGCCTGCCGGTTTACTGCCTGCCGGGTAATCATGATTTTCCTGCTGCCATGAGCTGGGCGCTGCGGGATGGCTACGTGCGGCGTGAGCGTCATATCGTGGCCGGCGGCTGGCAGCTCATCCTGCTGGATTCCAGCTTTCCTGGCACTCCCGATGGTCATTTGGCCTATGGCGAACTGGCGTTGCTGGATACGCTGCTGGCGACCGGTCCGGATCTGCATACGGTGGTGTGTCTGCACCATAACCCGGTGCCCAGCCAAACCTCTTGGCTGGATACGATGATGGTGGGCAACCATGCGGCGTTCTTCGGGGTGCTGGATCGCTATCCGCACGTCCGGGCGGTGATCTGGGGACATATTCACGCCGAGTTCAGCGCTCAACGGAACGGTGTTGAGCTGTTGGCCGCACCTGCGACCTGTGTCCAGTTCAAGCCCCGTGTCCCGGAACCGCAGGTGGATGATCTGCCGCCTGGTTATCGCTGGTTTGAGCTATACCCGGACGGTACGCTGCGTACCGGTGTGGAGCGGGTTGCGGGATAGGGCTGCCAAAGCGGACGGTTTTTCCTCAATAGGGTGGCAGCAAGCGCCGGAAACCATGCGTCAGCACAATCAGCAGAAAGAGTAAATTGCGCAGCGGAATGGCTGGCCAGAAATAGCGCACAGGGCCAAGGGACTGGCCGGTGGTCTGAATCATCGCTAACCGCTCAGCCAGCGTTCGCAACAACGGCAGAGAACGCGGCCAGTCGACGATGCCTGTTTTCCATGCCGCTGGAATCGCCTCTTCCCCAGCCATCGCCCCGGCCAATGCGCCGGTAATCGCGCCCACCGTATCGGTATCGCCCCCGCAATCCAGCACTGCGGTCAACGCCTGCTGGTAATCGCTGCCGTGCCGGAACCAGGCGTAGGCCGCGATCGGAACCGTGTGGTAGATGTAGCCGGTGATCCCCTTCGCCAGTCCCAGTCGTTCCGCCAATTCTCCAACGGTGGCGTCCTCCCGCGCGGCCTGGGCGATAGCGTCTACCAGCGCCTGCCAGTCATGGTCATCCGGGCCACAGGCGCGGAGCAGGGCCAGGAACGGTTCCAACGCTGGGCGCTCGGTCAATGAATCGCGGATGATCCAGGCCGCCAATTCGGCAATGGCGGTTGCGCCGGTCAGCGCCTTGGGGCCGGTATGGGTGATACGGGTCGAGGCGGCGACATAGGCAGCCCGGCGTTGCGGATCGCCAGCGAAGAATGCGCCGATAACCGCGACGCGCATGGCCGGGCCGTTGCCGGCGGAATACACGCCGCTGTGATGCGGCGGAAACCCCAGCCACAGTTTCAAAATCGCCCGCAACGTCGCGAAACCGATGCCGGCCGGCAGCGATAGCAACCAGCCGCGCAGACTCCAGCCCAAGCGACGGGCGAAGCGCTCCGGCGAATCGGGATGGCGCAGCAGGCATTGAGCGACGAAGACGGTGTGCTCGGTGTCATCGCTGATCATGCCGCGCCCGAAGATCAGCCGGTGTCGCCAGTGGCCCTGATACAGCCGTTGAACCCGGCGGCGGGACAGTCCTTCGGCGGGCAGACCCAGCGCATCGCCCACTGCCGTACCGGTCAGCAGGCCTTTGAGGCGGATTGTCCGTTGGTCATCGCTGATGACCCCTTGGCTAAGCAACGTTATAGTTACCCCCCGGTGGATTGATCATACCGCATCTTGACGTAGGAACCCGGCGCGTCCTCAATCGGTTGCAACGTGCCGTCGCCCGGCGTGCGGGCCGGTATGTGCGGGCCGGCGTACGGTTGCAGCCAGGCCAGCCAGTCCGGCCACCAGGAACCGTCCTGCTTGACGGCGTCTTTGAACCAGCCGCCGGGGTCCGGCGGGGTATTGGGATTGAGCCAGAAGCCGTACTTGTCCGAAGAGGCTGGATTAATGACTCCAGCGATGTGGCCGGACCCGCTCAACACGAACTTTACCGGTCCGCCGACCAGTTGGGTGCCGGCGTAGGTGGAAGTCCACGGCGCGATATGATCCTCGAAGGCTGACAGGAAGTAGACCGGCGTCTTGATCTTGCGCAGATTGATCGGCACACCGGCCAGCGTGATGCCGCCCGGCTCGCGCAGCAGGTTTTTCTGGTACATATTGCGCACGTAGAAGCTGTGCATGTCCCGAGGCATCCGGGTGGAATCGGAATTCCAATACAACAGATCGAAAGGGTAGGGGTCTTTGCCCAGCAAGTAGTTGTTGACCACGAAGTACCAGATTAAGTCGTTAGCGCGCAGCATGCTGAATACCCCGGCCATCTGGCTGCCATCCAGATAGCCCCGCTCACCCATCTGCTTCTCCAGCAGAGTGATCAGTTCCTCATCGATGAACACCTCCAGCTCGCCAGGCTCGCTGAAATCGGTCATGCAGGCGAAGCAAATGGCGCTCTTCACCCGCCGGTCCTTTTTGGCGGCCAGATAGGCCAGTGTGGTCAGCAGGATTGTTCCGCCCAGGCAGTAGCCAGCGGCATTGATTTCCCGCTCGCCGGTGGCTTGCTCGATGGCGTCCATCGCTTCCACGATGGAGAGCATGTAATCCTCGAACTTCTTGTGCGCCAGCCGTTCGTCCGGGTTGACCCAAGAAGTCATGAACACCGTGAAGCCCTGGTCCACCATCCACTTGACCATTGAGTTCTTGGGCCGCATGTCCATGATGTAAAACTTGTTGATCCAGGGCGAAACGAACAGAAATGGCCGCTGATGGACGGCCGGGGTGCTGGGGTTATATTGAATGAGTTGCATCAACTCGTTCTGAAAGATGACCTTGCCCGGCGTGACTGCGATATTCTCACCTGGCTTGAAGGCCTTGAGATCGGTCATCTTGATCTGCAACTGGCCGCGGCCGCGCTCTACATCTGCCAGCAGATTCTGGAGACCCTTGACCAGATTGTCCCCACCGGAATCGAGTGTGGTTTGGAGCACAGCCGGATTGGTCAGCACGAAATTGGTGGGCGCCATCGCATCCACAAACTGACGGGTGTAAAACTGGACCTTGCGGGCCGTCTTGTCATCCAATCCCTCGACGTTGCGAACCAGCCCTTGCAGGCTGTCGGCGGCCAGCAGGTAAGACTGTTTGATGAAATCGAATACTGCATTTTCTGCCCACTGTTCGTCCTTGAAGCGCTTGTCGCCAGGCGGCGGCTCGATGAGCGGCTTGCTCTCCTTGCCTTGCATCCGCTGGGCGGTCGCCTGCCACAGATCGAGGTAGTTTTTCCAGAAATTGACTTGAGCGTCGATCAACGGGTCGGGGTTTTTCAGCAGCTTATCGAACAGTTCCTGAAAGGACTTGCTGATAATGGCGGGGTCCATAATCGGGAGCTGGTCGCCACCTTCCTGGCGTTTGAGGAATTCCTGCAACACACGCTGGCTCTGTTCGATGATTTTGGAGAAATTCTGAGCCAGCTTGTTGAAATCGGCGTTCTTTGAATCAGGGGCGGACGAGGCGGCCATTGGGATACCTCCGTTGTGGAAGAATAATTACCTTTCTAATTATAGGTAATCCCAACGGGTATCGTTATCCCTGTAACGGGTGGTTTTGCCTCGGACCCGGCGATGGAGGAGTGAGACGCCGTGAAAATCTACTCGATATTCTGAATCTGTTCCCGGATCTGTTCGATCAACACCTTAAGTTCAATCGCCGACCGCGTCGTATCCGCATCCGCGGATTTCGAGGAGAGCGTATTCGCCTCGCGGTTGAGTTCCTGCATCAGAAAGTCCAGCCGCCGGCCGACCGGCTCGGTACGCTCTAGCACTGCCTCGATCTCATCAAGGTGCGTCTCCAGCCGGTCCAATTCCTCATCTACATCCAGGCGTTGAGCGATCAACACCAATTCCTGTTCCAATCGGCCAGGATCAGCATCCGCCGGAATTTCCGCCAATCGGCCTAGCAGCTTGTCCCGCCAGCGCGCCAAGACCTCCGGACGGCGGGCGCGTACCTGCTTCACCTGTTCGCGCATCGCTGTGCAACGCTGCCGGATCATTTCGGTGGTGCGCTGGCCCTCTCGTTCCCGGGTAACGACGAGTTCCGCCAGTGCAGCGTCGAGGCCATCAAGCAAGGTTTGTTTGATTTCATCCAGATTCGGTTCGGCCTCGCTGACCGCTCCCGGCCAGCGCAACACATCCGCCAGGCGCAACCCGGTGCCCGGACCCATCATGTGTTCCAGTTCACCCGCAACTTCCAGCAGGCGCTCAACCAGAGGTTGATTCAGCGTGATGGCAGTCAGTGCTGCGCCCGCCGTTTGCAGTTTAAGCGTGCCCTCCACCTTACCGCGGCTCAGCATGGCGGCAATGCGCTCGCGCGCTAGCGATTCCAAGCTGCGCAGAGTTTCCGGCAGACGGATCGAGGCTTCCAAATAGCGGTGATTGACCGAGCGTACTTCCCAGATCATCGTTCCCCACGCGCTGGACTGTTCCTGGCGCGCAAAAGCGGTCATGCTGCGTAACATGATGCATCCTCAATCTTTAGTGGTAGTGCGTCATTATTGATGAGCTTAATCTTAGGCCGAAACTAGGCAATTAGCGCGTCTGAAGCAGAAGATCCTCCTATACCGTGCTGTAAAACCGTCTTGTCTGGCATCGCCGCCGGTTCTGCTATAGTCCATTCCTGAACTCTTTGATCCGTATTGACTACAGGAAACCACGCCCATGCGTCCCAGCACCCGCGCCGCCAATGAACTGCGCCCGATCCGTATTACCCGCCAATTCACCCGGCATGCTGAAGGTTCGGTGCTAGTGGAATTCGGTGATACTCGTTTGATCTGCACCGCTAGCGTCGAGGAACGGGTGCCCCCGTTTCTGAAAGGCAAGGGGCGAGGCTGGGTGACAGCGGAATATGGCATGTTGCCGCGCGCTACCCACACCCGGACACAACGCGAAGCCAGCCGGGGCCGGCAGGATGGGCGCACATTGGAAATCCAGCGGCTGATCGGCCGGTCACTGCGGGCAGTGATGGATCTGGAAGCACTGGGTGAGCGCACTATCACCATCGATTGTGATGTGATCCAGGCTGACGGCGGTACCCGCACTGCGGCGATTACCGGCGGTTTCGTGGCGCTGGCCGATGCCGTGCGTTATTTGATCAACCGGAAGCCGATTAAGAAAAACCCGTTGCATGGCCAGGTTGCCTCCGTATCGGTTGGTATTTATCAAGGCGTGCCGGTGCTGGATCTGGACTACGCCGAGGATTCCGAAGCCGAAACTGATATGAATGTCGTGATGAACGACGCTCAGGCCTTCATCGAAATCCAAGGTACCGCCGAGGGTCATGCCTTCCGCATGGAGGAATTACAGTCCATGCTGGAATTGGCGCGAGGCGGTATTGCAGAATTACTGGCCAAACAGCGGACAGCCCTGGGATTGCCGGGCTAAGGCTACTAGTAGATAGCGAATGGAGAGACGGATGCGCAATATTGTTCTGGCCACCAGCAATGCCGGTAAGCTGCGAGAATTCCGCGCCGCTCTGACGGGGCTGGAATTCGAAATCATGCCGCAATCGGAATGGAGTGTACCGGAAGCTGAGGAAACGGGCCTGACCTTTGTCGAGAACGCCTTGATCAAGGCCCGTAATGCAGCCAATCATACCGGATTACCGGCGCTGGCCGACGATTCCGGATTGGTCGTCGATGCGCTGGGCGGTGCGCCCGGCGTGTATTCGGCCCGCTATGCCGGTCCCAACGCGAGCGACCGTGGCAATCTGGACAAGCTGCTGGACGCATTGGGTGAAACACCGGTTGAACGGCGCGGCGCGTATTTCCAATGTGCATTGGTTTTACTGCGGCACACGGCTGATCCAACGCCGCTGATTTGCCAGGCCCGCTGGGAGGGTCTAATCACTTTTGAACCCTATGGTGCGGGCGGTTTTGGTTACGACCCCGTATTTCTGGTCCCCAGTGAAGGGCACACCGCCGCTGAACTCGATCTGGCGGTTAAAAACCGGCTGAGCCATCGCGGCCAAGCGCTGGCGCAACTGGTCGAAATATTGAAGCGGCAACTGGAATTCTGGAAGCTGGCTACAGCCAGGGCCGTGCTACCGGAAGAGCCATTGGCTTCATGATGGACGGGTAAATGTTAACTTTTCACGAAACGCTGCCGCTCGCCCTGTATATCCATATACCGTGGTGTGTGCGCAAATGCCCGTACTGCGATTTCAATTCGCATGAGATACGCGGGCCGCTACCGGAACAAGCCTATATCGATGCTTTACTGGCTGATGTGGAGCAGGATTTGCCTCGGGTATGGGGACGGCGCATTGACAGTATCTTCATCGGTGGCGGTACACCCAGCCTGTTTTCTGCCGAAGCGCTGGAACGGCTATTGTCAGGTCTGCGTGCCCGATTGCCGTTACGCCCGGATTTGGAAATCACCCTGGAAGCCAATCCTGGCACGGTCGAACAGGGTCGATTTACCGAATTTCATGAAATTGGCATCAACCGGCTGTCGATCGGTGTGCAAAGTTTCAACGAGGGGCATTTGCAGTCATTAGGGCGCATTCATGACCGCCGCGCGGCTTTCGCTGCTGCTGAGGCTGCCCATGCTGCCGGGCTGGACAACTTCAATTTGGATCTGATGTTTGGTCTGCCAGGACAGACGGTTGAGCACGCGTTGGCCGACATCGCCAACGCGATGGCTTTGCAACCTGCGCATCTTTCCTGCTATCAACTGACAGTTGAACCGAACACCCGTTTCTATCATTCGCCGCCTACCCTGCCTGATGACGATATCATCGATGTTATCCAAGGACGAATAGGGGCTGAACTGGAACGTCAGGGTTATCAGCGTTACGAGGTTTCGGCGTACGCTCGCGAAGGCCGGCGTTGCCGGCACAATCTTAACTACTGGGAATTTGCCGACTATCTGGGCATCGGTGCAGGCGCACACGGCAAATTGACCGATCCCGTTGCAGGCCGGATAAGCCGCTTGTGGAAGCGCAAACATCCACGGGACTATCTGGCTCAAGCCGGAACGCCAGCGGGTATCGGCGGCGATGAGCCAATCCGGGAAGCTGATTTGCCAGTGGAATTTTTGATGAATGCCTTGCGGCTTGTGGAAGGAGTACCCGCTGCGTGCTTCAGCGAACGGACCGGTCTGCCGTTGGCGGTGCTGGAGCCAGAATGGAGCCAGGCGCGGGCTGAGGGGCTGATGGAAGCCACGGCGGACCGGTTGCAGCCGACCGATCAGGGCTTGCGGTTTCTGAATGACCTCCTGCAAGGGTTTATGTCAAGTTAACGGAGCACATTTGTCTGCGATCTAGGTTGCGAATTAAAACAATATTTATGGAAGTGTATTTTACGCATCGTGCCTTGTTACTCTCCAATTCAACGTCTACAGTTTGAAAGCGTCGCCTCCCCGTAGGGCGATGTAGAACTGAAAATTCAGAGCGATAATGCACAAAGGAGGTTGATTGATGAACAAGAAATTACTGATGGGTGTCACTGCATTCTGTGCGATGGGATTTTTCGGCAGTGCATGGGCGACTGACTTTGGCACCGCCGCAGAAGCCAAGATGATGTTGGAAAAGGCTGTTGCTGCAGTACAGGCCGACGAGGCCAAGGCCCTGGAAGCGTTTACTAAAGGTGAAGGCGGCTTTAAAGAGAAAGACTTATACGTATTCTGCGGCGGTCCCGATGGTAATTTCACGGCTCATCCGAAGCTGGTTGGAAAGAGCTTGAAAGATCTGAAGGATAAGTCAGGCAAGGCGCTCGGTGAGGAAATTTACAAGAATGCGCACGAAGGCAAAATGGCCGAAGTGACTTACATGTGGCCGCGTCCGGGCGAAGAAAAACCTTCCGAGAAAGTAGCGTACGTTGAAAAAGTAGGCGATCAAATCTGCGCTGTGGGTTATTACAAGCCCTAAGGCTGCGATTGATGGTTTCGCATTAATCCCGCTTAAGCCGGGCCCCGTAAGGGGTTCGGCATTGTTCATCCCGTCCCAGACGTGCGAATGGCGAAGTATTGCCGATCTGTATTTCTTCCTGGCTTCTTGCATCGGCATCACCGTCTGTTTGCTAATCTTGTTTATACTGCCCCGGTTTTCTCAAGTCTCCCGCACACTCTCAGGAGGATCCGGTGATTTATTCCCTTGGCGACCGCAGGGTCGAATTTCATGGCGAGGATTGGTTCATCGCCGACAACGCGACCGTGATTGGCTCGGTTGTCCTCAAGCACAATGCCAGCATCTGGTTCAACGTGGTGGTGCGCGGCGATAATGACATCATTACCATCGGCGAGAATTCCAATGTCCAGGATGGATCGATTCTCCACACCGACCCAGGCATTCTATTGACGATTGGCCGCGATGTCGTCGTTGGTCATCTGGCGATGTTGCACGGCTGCATCATCGGCGACAACAGCCTGATTGGCATCAAGAGCCTTATCATGAACCGGGCGGTGATTGGCAAAAACTGCCTGATCGGCGCCAATAGTTTGATCCCCGAAGGCAAGGTTATTCCGGATAACTCGCTGGTCATGGGCTCGCCGGGCAAGGTGGTGCGCACCTTGACCGGGCAGGAAATCGAAGGCATACGCTTATCGGCGGGGCGTTACGTCGAGAATTTCAAACGCTTCAAGCGCGATTTGCGCCGGCAGGACTGAGCCAGTGGCGACGCTCGAAGACCGGCTGGAGCTGACTATCCAGGAAGTTGGCACCACGATCCTGGGTAAGGAACCGGCGATCCGGTTGGCGTTGGCCTGCCTGCTGGCGCGTGGCCACCTGCTGATCGAAGACCTGCCTGGTATGGGTAAAACAACCTTGGCTCATGCTTTGGCGCATTGCTTGGGCTTGCAATACCAACGCATCCAATTCACCAGCGACCTGCTGCCAGCGGATATTCTCGGTGCGGCAGTGTACGAACGCCAGCGCGAAACCTTTGTGTTTCATCCCGGGCCAATCTTTGCGCAACTGATTCTGGCCGATGAGATCAACCGCGCCACGCCCAAGACGCAAAGCGCTCTTCTGGAGGCGATGGAGGAGGGTCAAGTGACTATCGAAGGCGAAAGCCGCGAGTTACCAAAGCCGTTTTTCGTGATCGCCACACAGAATCCGGCTTACCAAATTGGGACATTTCCCTTGCCGGAATCGCAACTCGACCGGTTTCTCATGCGCATTGAACTCGGCTATCCCGATGCCCAGGCCGAGCGGATGTTGCTGGAAGGCGAGGACCGCCGCGAAGTGCTGGCGCGCTTGCCAGTGAGCATGACCGCGGCACAATTACATGAGGCGCAAATCAAAGTGGCGAGCGTTCACGCGGCCCCGCCGCTGCTGGATTACGTGCAGGCATTGCTGGCGTTTTCCCGCCAATCCAATCGCTTCCGGGGCGGGCTGTCGCCCCGGGCCGGATTGGGACTGCTGCGGGCGGCACGGGCTTGGGCGCTGCTGCATCGGCGCGGCCATGCTCTTCCGGAGGATGTGCAGACGGTGTTGCCTGCGATCGTTGGCCATCGCCTGCACCCCGGCGACGATAATTTGGAGCAGTCATCCACCGCGCTGGTTAAGCAGTTGCTCGAAGCGGTGGCTCTGCCGGCTTGAGTTTACTGTCATGTTTACAGCGTTGCGGCAACGCTTCGAGGCTTGGGTCACCCGTGGTCAGCGGCCAGCGCGCGATCCGGTGCGGCTAGAGCGCCGCCGCATCTATATCCTCCCGACGCGCTATGGCTATGCTTTTGCCGCGCTGTTGTTCGTGTTGTTCCTATGGTCGATCAACTATAGCAATAGCATGGGCTTCGCTTTCACGTTCCTGCTGGTCGCTATAGCCCATAACAGTATGTGGCAGGCGCATGATACGTTGCTAGGGCTGATCATCCATCCTGCTGATGTGGAGCCTACCTTTGTTGGGCAGGACGCCCAATTGCGTTTTCGCCTGGAAAATCCTGATCCGGAACCCCGTTATGGCATTGCCCTGCAATGGCGCGATCAGCCACCCAGCTATGTCGATGTGCCGCCTTCAGGGGCGGCGGTCGCAACGCTGACAATTCCAGCCACGCAGCGTGGCTGGTTGCGGCCGGGGCGCATCCGGATATTGACGCGCTTCCCGTTGGGCCTGCTCCAATCATGGAGCTGGATAGAATTCGAATCGGCAGCTTTGGTTTATCCGCAGCCTCGAGGACAACGTCCATTGCCGGCAGCGTTACCCAATAGCGCTGGTGGTGGTTTACATGAGGTGGGACCGGGCAGTGAGGATTATGCTGGTTTCCGGCCTTATGCACCCGGTGATTCCCCGCGCCGGATCGCCTGGAAGGCGGCTGGCCGCAACGAGCAATTGCTGGTTAAGCGCTTTACCGACCAAGCTCGGCCGGAATTGTGGCTGGACTGGGCGCTCCTGGGCGATGACCCGGTTGAGGCACGGCTGGCGCAACTCTGTCAATGGGTGCTCAAAGCTGAAACCGAGAGCCGCCGTTATGGCTTGCAGTTACCAGGCGTGCGGATTCCGCCAGGGCAGGGTGATATGCACCGTCGTCGCTGCTTGGAGGCGCTGGCATTGTTTTAGCATCAACAACGTGCAAATGCTGTTCATCCCAGGTTGAGTCTGCGAAATTTTATCCCCCTCCACAGCTTATAAGGATCGGATGACCAAGATATGGGTCTATGCCCAGTACGGTGTTTCGTTTCTCTGGCCGGTTGATTCGTTGGCCCATACGCTGAAAGCTTTAGAAAATCTTATGCGATTCTGGAAACAACAGCATAATCCCCTCGCTTCTCGCCCTTCTCCCTCTACTGGAGAGGAGCGTGTTAAGGTTTGTGCTCAAACCCCGGTAGAACTACTGACGTCGACGGCGCTGATTTGGGTGATACTAACGCTGACGCTGGCGGTCGCGCCGCACACGAATGAACTGCCGGTTTGGTTGGCACCGGCTTTTTTTATCATTGCTGCTTGGCGGGGGGGTATTGCGATTTGGCAACAACCCTTGCCGCCCCGCTGGCTATTGCTCATGTTGGCGCTGCTGGCTACTGCGGGGGTGCTGGTGAGTTATAAAACCTTGCTTGGCCGCGATCCCGGTGTGGCGCTGCTGACGGCAATGACGGCTTGCAAGCTGTTGGAAACCCGAGGCTTGCGCGATGGTGTGGTATTGGTTTTCCTCGGTTATTTGCTGGTCATGAGTAACCTGCTTTACAGCCAGGAAATCCCGATGGTGGCTTACCTCCTGGCAGTGGTGACACTGATGCTGGTCTCGCAGATGCTGATCCATCGCCAGCATGCGGGCCTGACGGCGCTCGCCCCTCTGCGGCTGGCTGGGAAAATGGTGCTGGTAGCCATTCCAGTGATGCTGGTGCTGTTTGTCCTCTTCCCGCGCATCCCTGGCCCTCTGTGGGGACTGCCCAAAGATGCCTATAAAGGCCGCACGGGTTTGTCCGATGAAATGGAGCCGGGGACGATTAGCCAACTGATTCAGTCTGACGAAGTGGCGTTCCGGGTCCGGTTCACGGGCGCCATGCCGTCGCCGAAACAACTTTATTGGCGCGGACCGGTGTTATGGGGTTTTGACGGACGGCGTTGGACACGGCGGGATGAATTGCCATCGCAGACTCCCGTCCCCTTTACGCCGGAGGGGCCAGCGCTGGATTATGCCGTGCTCCTGGAGCCGAGCAATCAACGCTGGCTGCTGGCGTTGGATCTGCCAGCGAGCCTCCCCCCGCGTGCTGGCATGACCCGGTCGTTTCAACTGTTGCGCGAGCGGCCGGTCAACGAAGTGTACCGTTATGAGGTGCGTTCTTATCTGCAATACCGGACGGGTGAACTGACTTCATCTGAGCGGTTCCTCGGTTTGCGGCTGCCATCAAAGAGCAATCCACGCGCCCGGGAACTGGCTGAGGAATGGCGTGCGCGCGATCCACGGCCTGAGAGTCTGGTCAATGCGGCGCTGGCTTTGTTCCGCGAGCAATCGTTTTACTACACGCTGACCCCGCCACTGCTTGGTTTCCATAGCATCGATGAATTTCTGTTTCGCACCCGTGAAGGCTTTTGCGAACACTATGCGAGTGCTTTCGTGTTTTTGATGCGGGCCGCTGGGGTTCCGGCGCGGGTGATTACGGGCTATCAAGGTGGCGAGCGTAACGAAATGGGTGAGTATCTGATTGTTCGTCAATCCGATGCGCATGCCTGGGCCGAAGTTTGGCTGGAAGACCGCGGCTGGGTGCGCATCGATCCTACGGCGGCGGTGTCTCCAAACCGGATTCAGCAAGGTATCTATGCCGCATTGGCCGATACCGGTACCTTGCCCTTTCTGGCCCGCCGGGACGGTCATTATGCATGGCTTCGGCAGCTGGCGCTGAGCTGGGATGTGTTGAACATTCGCTGGAACGAATGGGTACTCGCTTATGGCCCTGACCGGCAAAAGGAATTTCTATCAGGGCTGGGTTTCGGCACCGTGGATTGGCGCGGGATGACCATCGCTATGGTGGCAACATTGAGCAGTCTGGGGGTGATTTTCATCACATTGCGCTGGCGGAGCCGCCGGTCCCGTGATCCGGTGGTGCGCGCCTGGCAGCAATTCTGCCATCGGCTGGCCCAACACGGTCTAGCACGTGGTCTGCATGAAGGGCCGCTGGATTTCACTGAACGGGTGATCGCGCAACGCCCGGAGCTGGCAAAGCCTGTCCGGGAAATTGCTAGATTGTACATAGCCTTGCGCTACGGGCCGGTCCATCCATCAATGGCGGTGCGTCAGTTGCAGCGTCAGGTGCGGCGGTTCCGGGCTTGAGAATACGTCTTCAATACCTGCAAGAGGTATAGCCTTACTTTGGAATGTACAAGGAAGTCAGGAATCATTCGGGGTTTGATTGAGAAATGGTAGAATTTATCTTGCCGGATCGCAATATTGACTGATTAGAGTATTCCATTGATTTTATGAATAAAAGCCATCAACCCATTCGCCAGTTCGCAAGCGATAACTATTCCGGCATCTGTCCTGAAGCTTGGGATTATCTGCTGGAAGCCAATTCGGGCGATGCACCGGCTTATGGCAATGATCAATGGACCCAGCGGACGGCAGACCGCTTTCGCGAACTTTTCGAGACAGATTGCGAAGTGTTCTTCGTATTCAACGGCACGGCTGCTAACTCTCTGTCATTGGCAGCGCTTTGCCAATCCTATCACAGCGTGATTTGCCACGAGACCGCCCATATCGAAACCGACGAATGCGGTGGCCCGGAATTCGCCTCCAATGGCTCCAAGCTGCTGCTGGCCAAGGGTGAACAGGGCAAACTCGATCCACCTGAGGTGGAACGGTTGATTACCCGCCGTTCGGATATTCACTATCCTAAACCCAAGGTAATTAGCATTACCCAGGCCACCGAGCTGGGCACGGTCTATACCCTGAATGATCTGCGCGGCCTGCGCAAACTGGCCAAGCAATACGGGTTGAAAATGCATATGGATGGCGCCCGCTTCGCCAATGCGGTCGCGACGCTGGACCAGACGCCAGCGCAAATGACCTGGCAGGCAGGTATCGACGTGCTGTGTCTGGGCGGGACCAAGAATGGAATGGCGATCGGCGAGGCGATCCTGTTTTTCGATCAGGAGCTGGCGGCCGATTTTGCCTGGCGCTGCAAACAGGCAGGGCAATTGGCTTCCAAGATGCGTTTCATCGCCGCGCCTTGGCTGGGGCTGCTAGAAACCGGTGCCTGGCTGCGCAATGCACGCCACGCGAATGACATGGCGGCCTATCTTGAGCAACGGTTGCAGGAAGTGGCTGGCCTGCAGCCGATGTTCCCCCGGCAAGCTAATTCAGTGTTTCTGGAATTACCGCCGCCGGTCATTCAGGCCTTACAGGCCAAAGGCTGGCAGTTTTACACCTTCATCGGTGTGGGGGGCGTCCGGCTGATGTGTTCCTGGAATACTCCCCAAGAAGCGGTTGATCAGTTGATCAGCGATCTGCAACGGGCGCTGACCCGGACCCAGGCTGCCGGGCAAGATTGATGCCGGTTGATCTGTTGCAACGTAATGTGCCGCTGCATGGCCTCAATAGTTTCGGTCTTCCAGCGCATGCCGGGTGGTTCGCCAGCATCGATACCTTGGCGCAACTTACCGCACTGATGAATTTGCCCGAGTGGGCATCTTTGCCACGCTTTATCCTCGGGGGTGGCAGCAATCTGGTGCTGACCGGTGATTTTGCGGGACTGATGTTGCACGTGCGGATTGCCGGACGGGAACAGATTGCAGAAGAGATGGATGCCTGGATTGTGCGTGCCGGAGCGGGGGAAAACTGGCACGATTTCGTGTGCTGGACGCTGGCGCATGGCTGGCCGGGACTGGAAAATCTGGCGCTGATACCCGGTACGGTCGGCGCGGCCCCGGTCCAGAACATTGGCGCCTACGGGCTGGAAATAGCCGAGCGGTTTGAGTATCTGGAAGCAGTGGATTTGGAGACCGGCAAAATTGTAAGGTTTGACCATGCCGCTAGCCAGTTTGGTTATCGAGACAGTGTCTTCAAACGGGAAGCTGCCGGGCGCTATCTGATCACGGCCGTCGCTTTTCGCTTGCCCAAACGCTGGCGGCCCGTAACCTGTTATGCCGATCTGGCGCAGGAACTGGAAACGCGGCAAATCGCCTCCCCAACGGCACGGCAGATTGCCGATGCGGTTATGGCCATCCGCTTGCGCAAGCTGCCGGACCCGGCGCGGATCGGCAACGTGGGCAGCTTCTTCAAGAATCCGCTGGTCGATGCGGCAACGTTTGCGCATCTTGCAGACCGTTATCCCGGGTTACCACGCTATCTGCAACCCAACGGAACCATTAAATTGGCCGCTGGCTGGTTGATCGAACGCTGCGGCTGGAAGGGACGGAATCTGGGACCTGCCGGCGTCTATGAACATCAGGCGTTGGTGCTCGTCAATCGTGGAGGGGCAAACGGCGTTGATGTCCTGCGGCTGGCGCGGGCCATTCAGGCGTCGGTGCAAACGGAGTTTGGGATTGAATTGGAACTAGAACCCGTCGTGTTGTAAGAACCCGTCGTGTTGTAAAGATCCAGGCTTCTCCGCAATCATCACTAATAATGCAATTCCACCTCCGCTGGGAACTGGTGCAGGGTAGCCGTGCGGCCGGTGAAGGCCGTTATCATCTGCCCGTTGACGGTTACTTTCCGCAGCGGCCGGGCGAGCGGGGAATGCAGGATAATGCCGCCTGGCGGTACGATGACATCGCCCGACAAACGTACCTGCAGTACGTCGGCGTTAGCCATCATCATCTGGTAATTCAACGTTCCATGCCAAGTGGGCATTCGCTTGACTGTAACGCCCTCTCGGCTCTCCGCCCAAGCGGCGGGAATGCCCGCGCCGATCACCAGCGCCTGGTCCGCCTCGCGTTCGTAGACGAAAAGAGTGCGTGCTGCCCGGATAAAATCGGAACCCACCCAGGTATGCGGCATGTCACCGATAAACCGCGGGAGGCGCGGTTCACGCCAGACCACTTCCGCCCAGTGATTCCAAGTGGCTGGACGTTGGCCTTCGAAGAAGAAAGCCAGTGCTTCCAGCGCCTGGTCACGGAGACCAAGCCGGATTAGCGCACCCACCGACCGCCATTCGTAAGGCGTATAGGCTTCCCAAGTGCGCTCCTCTTGACGTTTGTGGAGGAATTCAAGGTAGCGTTCAAAGGTGCGGTTCAGCGCGGGTTGTGGTAGCCATCCCAGTTCTCCGCCGGGATCGATGGCAATCGTGGTGGAGGTCGGATCGAGGTCGCCCAGCTCCACCGCGCCCGGAATGAAATCGATATGGTGCATTTTCAGCACAGCCTCAAGCGAGGCATGCAAATCCTGACGGAAGGTGTCTCGCAGGGCAGCGATGCGTTCCGCTTCGGCATCCTCGCCAAGAATTACGGCCATGGCGGCAGCATCCTTCAGTCCACGCAGGACAAAGAAATTGTCCCAGTAGGAATGGCGTGGCTGGCTGGCATAGCCTTCATGACTGATCGACTCCGGCACCAACCCGCCATAGGGAAGATAATCCGGATCGGTGCGGTACTTGCCAGTCGAGCGCTGCTGGCGCAGAAAATCGATATAGTCGACTGCCTTGAGCGCATAGGGCCACATTTCGCGCAGAAAGCCGACATCACGCGTATAACGGTAGTATTCCATGACCGCGTAGATCAGTTCGCCATGGCTATCGTGCTCAGGTGTTGGATCGGCGCCACGCCCATCGACGCAGCAAGGCACCTTGCCATCTGGGAATTGATAGGGAACATACCATTGCAGGAATTGCCGTACCTCTTCGGTATAACCCATGCCCAGCAGAGCAGCGGAAGTCAGCGCGCCATCACGGATCCAGGAGCGGGCATAAGCACGTGAGCCGGGTTGAATTGCCGGACCGTCACGGTTGATAAGAATGTATGCCAGATTACTTTTGATACTGTTCGCCAGCCGTTGAGCGGTTTCCGGCAGTTCCAGCGCGACCCGGTCCAGCTGCGTTGCCCAGTCGCGGCGGGTCTGCTCCAGCAGTTGCCTGGCTTGCATCGCAGCGTCAGTGTCCGGTAGCGCTGGAGCAGATTCCTCGTCAGTGTGGAACGGGATACGCAGATAAACCTCGCGCGATTCGCCAGGCCGCAAATCCCAGCCGTATTCCAAGACCCCAGAGGCATATCCAAACGGGGCATCATTGACCCGATCCTGAGGAGGTAACCGGCCGGCTGCTAGATCATCAATGATCGCCCCTTGATCGAAGGTTGCAGCACGGAACCGGCTGGGAGCCGTCAGAACTGCGATCCGTTTACCGGAAGGGCTGACTTGAAGGGTCCGGCCGGTGTAACTCAGGCCACGAATTGGCGAAACGCCGCTGGCGATATTCAGCGACTGCCAGGGTGGATTGACTTGGAAAGGCCGTATCGCCAGAAACAGAGTGAGGTGCCGCGTTTCAGCGCTCAGGTTTTGAACCCGGTAGCGGGCATACAGTGCCGATTTGCCGGATGGGCCAGCAGCAAAGGCGGTAATGGCCAGCCAGAAATGTTCGAGCTCCCAGCGCACCGTAGGAATGGGCAAATAACCATCCGCTAAATCCTGAACCGGTTCCACGTCGGCCCAAGTAATCAACCGGCCATTGGCAAACAAAAAAGGTTCAATAGTGAAGCTGCTTTTGTCGACTTCCAAGGCTCCATCTTCACTGAGTAAGGCTTCCTTTTCGTCGCCGCTGACCCCGACAACCGTCCAATAGCTTTGCTCGCCTTGGAAATAGCGGGGATACCATCCCCGCGGCGCGGTGCGAGCGATGGCTTCGAAAAATCGATTGGGTGAAGTGGAAAATTCATAAGATTGCACAGCGATATGGCGAATGCCATAACCTCGCTGGCGGCTGCTGCGTTCCAAGCTAAGCCGTAGATAGCGGGATTCGGCGTCAGGCAAGTAGAGGTAGTCCCGCTGGCCATTGCCGTCACGCACCGTGTAGAGGGTTTCCCACTGCTCACCATCGCCGGAAATCTGCACCTGATAATCGGTTGCATAGTCATCGGCATCCCAGTCGATGATTAATCCACCATATTCACGAGTGGTGAGAAAATCCAGCAGCAGCCACTGATTTTCCGCTAGTGCACCGCTGCGCCAAAGGATAGCGGGATTCGGGTCGAGCGCGGCCTCTGGCGGGTGGCTTTCGGTCGCAGTCGAGGCGCGAACCGCAGGATTCAAGGTGTAGGCTTGTAAGGGTTCACGTTCCTCGAAGGTCAGTTGGTCGATCCAAATCGAACCTTTGCCCAACTCGTTCGCCGATAAGGCGAATTCGATCACGGCGACATCTTCCAGTGATCCACCCGGCCCCCACGCTCGATGGAGATGCCGTTTTTTAACGGCAGCCGGCTGCCAGTCACCGGGAAAGATATGATCACGCTCTTGGAACCACCAGACATTCTGGCGGGAATCCACAATCTTGAATTGAGCATCACTCCGTGGAGCAACACCCCGGACGGAATAACGGAAGACGAAATTTTCCGGTAGCCGTAAAGGGAAGACCTTGCGAGCGATGACAAAGCTGGCGCCTTCCTGAAACTCGAAATCCAGACGCATGGCGTGGTGGCCATCGTGACCATCGTCCTGGGCAATTTCCAGTTGAGCCCCAGGAGACGTGATGATGCTCCAACCGCTGAGATCTTCGAAATCGTCGAGCAACACGGATTTGCGAGAGGGTGTTTCCGCAGAGGGAGATGGAGCGGCAACAGAATCCAGAGAGGCCGTTGCCAGGGCTGGATGGAGCGACAGAAGCAATATGGTAGCCCACAGGATTGAGGGCCATGGATAGCGGGTTGGCATAATGAAAGCTGCTTGTAGGGTAACTGCTACTGCTGGCGAATTTGATATGTAGGTATTCTATGCTGCTCCTGCCAGGGGTGCCAGAGAAGCGAAGGCGGATTGTCTGATTTTGGCGAAGGGCCGCTGAGTTAGCCAAGCGTCCACACACACCATGTTAATGGCGATAGCGGTAAATAGCGGCTGGCGCGGGGCTCTGGTCCACCCGATCTACCGCTTCAAACCATTCCATTTTGAGCTGATCAGGTCATTTTGGAATGATTTTAATAGGATCTAATAGATAATCAAAT
>ERZ761602.1917-NODE-1917-length-35301-cov-39.976763_pt1 | contig 35301 bp, 27 predicted proteins | sample MGYA00512165_ERZ761602 | MGnify/ENA primary metagenome ERZ761602 (study PRJEB28899, sample SAMN02445085) | bioreactor sludge metagenome | biome: EBPR sludge; isolation source: Thorneside wastewater treatment plant | place: Australia: Brisbane, Thorneside...
TGGCGGATGTCCATTCCGTCGATGAACTCCATGACGAAGTAGAGCTGGCCCGCCGGAGTCTCGCCGAAGTCATAGACGGAGATGATCGCGGGGTGGTCGAGCTTGGCCATGGCCCTCGCTTCCTGACGGAAGCGGGCCGCGTAGTTCATCTCGTCGCCGTCGGCGGTGAGGGTCTCGGGCAGCAGCTTGATGGCCACGTCGCGCTCAAGGTGGGCTTGGCGTCCCTTGTAGACCGCGCCCATGCCGCCGCGACCGAGGATGTCGGTGATCTCGTATTGGGGCAGCAAGGCTTGCAGCTCCTCCGGCAGGGGCGGTTCCCAAGATGGCATGAACGGGATGATGATGGTTTCCGCGAACGCAGGCAAGGGGAAAATCCGAAGTCCGCCCACCTGCCGGACGGGCAGGAAGCTCGAAATCCGAACCCCGTTGGGAGCGGCGGGGCACCGCTTCCCGCTCTTTCACCCCGCCAGTTCCTCCAGCAGCGCCCGGTTCAGGCGGATGCCGCCTTCGAAGTTCGACACGGTGAAATTCTCGTTCGGCGCGTGGATCTGGCAGTCGGGCAGGGCGAGGCCGAGGAGGAGGCTGTCGATGCCGAGGATGTCCTTGATCGCCTGGATGATGGGGATGCTTCCGCCCTCGCGGATGAGGCGCGGCTCGCCGGAGAAGGCCCGCGTCAGGGCGCGTTGCGCGGCCTTCCCGTGGGGGGAATGCGGGTCCATCACGTAGGCGGGGCCGGAATGACCGAGCTCGACCTCGATGCGGCAGGACTCGGGGCAGACGGCGCGGAGGTGGGCGGCGGCGAGTTCGAGGACCTCCTGCGGGCGCTGGTCGGGAACGAGGCGGAAGCTGAGCTTGGCCATGGCCTCGCGGGGGATGACGGTTTTCGAACCCTCGCCTTGGTAGCCACCGCCGATTCCGTTGACCTCGGCGGTGGGGCGACCCCAGCGGCGCTCCAGCGCGGTGTAGCCAGCCTCGCCCCAGAGTCCGGGAACGCCCGTCTCCTCAAGGGTGGAGGCGTCGCCGTCGGGCAGGCTCGCCCACATCTCGCGCTCCCAAGGTTCGAGGGAGAGGACGCGGTCGTAGAAGCCGGGGACGCGGACGCGGCCCTCGTCGTCGTGGAGCGAGGCGACGATTCGCGCGACGACCGTAGCCGGATTCGGCACGGCTCCGCCGTAGACGCCCGAGTGCAGGTCGAGCGCGGGGCCGTGGATTTTGAATTCGAGGCAGGCGATGCCGCGCAGCCCGTAGGTCAAGGTGGGGATGCCGGGGGCGATCATGCCCGTGTCGGAGACGGCGCAAACGTCGCATTTCAACGCGTCGCGGTGCGCGGCGAGGAAGGGGGCGAGGTTCGGCGAACCGATCTCCTCCTCGCCTTCGATGAGGAAAATCACGTTCACGGGCAGGTCGCCGTGTGCCTTCAGCGTCTCCTCGACGCCGAGGAGGTGGGCGAAGTGCTGGCCTTTGTTGTCCGTCGCGCCTCGGGCGTAGATTTTGTCGCCGACGAGGGTGGGTTCGAAGGGCGGGATGCGCCATTCCGCGACGGGATCGACGGGCTGCACGTCGTAGTGGCCGTAAATGAGGACGGTGGGGCGGTCCGGCTTCGGGGTGCTGCGGGCGACGACGATGGGATGGCCGGGCGTCTCGTGGAGTTCGGCGCTCAAGCCCATGGAGCGGCATTTGTCCACGAGGAAGCCCGCGCAGCGCCGCACGTCCTCGCGGTGGCGGCTGTCGGTGGAGACGCTGGGGAAGCGGAGGAAATCGAAGAATTCGGCGAGTTGGGGGGTCATGGGGGAGCGCCCTTCGGGTGTCGTAAAAGGTAAAAAGTAAAAGGTGGCTTCGGGTCTTCTTACTCCTTACTCTTACCTCCTTACTCTTACTCGAGGGTCTGTTCTGGCGCGTTCTGAGGAGTAAGAGGTAAGAGTAAGGAGTAAGAGTATGAGGTAAGTCAGAGGATGCTCCCCGGCTGGTAGCCCGCCGCGCCTTCGACGGAGCTGGCGTAGACCTCCGCCTCGGCGACGAAATAATCGATCTGCGCACCGGCGGCTCCGGCGTTGGCTTTGCCTTCTTCGAGGCAGGCTTGCAATTCGGCTTCCGTCAGGCCGAGGCGGGGGTCGGCGGCGAGGCGGGCGACGAGGTCGTTGCGTTCGCTCTCGCCGGAGCGGTAGGCTCGCGCGGCGGCGACGGCGTGCTCCTTGATCACCTCGTGGGCGGTCTCGCGTCCGATGCCGCGCTTCACCGCAGTCATAAGAATGGTCGTGCTGAGGAGGAAGGGGAGGTAGTGCCAGTTCTCGCGCTCGATCACCGCCGGGTTCGCGTCCATCTGGTCGAGAATGGTGATGAAGGTCTCCAGCAGTCCGTCGATGGCGAAGAAGGCGTCGGGCAGCATGACGCGCCGCACCACGGAACAGGAGACGTCGCCCTCGTTCCACTGGTCCCCGGCGAGGGCCGAGGCCATGGCGAGGTGGCCGCCGAGGATGGCCTTGAAGCCGTTGATGCGTTCGCAACTGCGGCTGTTCATCTTGTGCGGCATGGCGGAGGAGCCGACCTGCCCTTTCGCGAAGCCCTCGCCCGCGAGTTCGTGACCGGCCATGAGACGCAGGGTCTTCGCGAAGCTCGACGGAGCCGAGGCGATCTGATTGAGCGCGGCGACGACCTCGAAATCGAGGCTGCGGGGATAGACTTGGCCGACGTTGGTGAAACGATTCCCGATGCCGAGATGGGCGGCGAGGCGGCGCTCCAGTTCGAGGACTTTTCCGGCGTCGCCGTCGAAGAGGCTGAGCTGGTCGAGTTGGGTGCCGACCGCGCCTTTCAAGCCCCGTACCGGATAGCTCCCGGCGAGGGCGTCGAGGTGCCGCGCCGCGTGCAGCAGCTCCTCGCCGAACATGGCGAGGCGCTTCCCGTAGGTCGTCAGTTGCGCCGCCACGTTGTGGGTGCGGGCGGTGATCACCAGATCGCGGAACTCCGTTGCCCGGCGGGCGAGGCGGTGCAGGGCGGAGGCGGTGCGAAGGCGGACCACGCCGAGGGCGCGATGCGTCTGGAGCTGCTCCACGTTCTCGGTGAGGTCGCGGCTCGTCATGCCCTTGTGGACGTGCTCGTGCCCGGCGAGATCGCAGAACTCCTCGATGCGCGCCTTCACGTCGTGGCGCGTGACCCGTTCGCGCGCGTCGATGGAGGCGAGGTCGATGTGGTCGACGACGCGCTCGTAGGCGTCGATGGCCTCGGCGGGAATGTCGAGCCCGAGGTCGCGCTGGGCTTTCATCACCGCGATCCAGAGTTCGCGTTCGAGGCGCACTTTTCCTTCGGGGGACCAGACCGCTTTCATCGCGGCGGTGGCATAGCGTTCGGCAAGGACGTTCGGAGTCATGGGGGTGCCCTTCGGGCGGTAAAAAATAAAAGGTTTGGCTCAGCTCTCGTCGGCGATTTCGCGGAGGTAGTCCTGGGAGTAGATGCCGGTGCGGTGGCCGTCGGAGAAGTGGAACTGGATGGCGTAGTTTCCGACCGGGTTCCATCCGGTGACGGTGACGCCGGAGAAATCGCGCCCTTTCTCGTTGCCGCTGATCTCCTGCCCGAGCAGGTCGCGTTCCCCCGCCGTCTCGGCGCTGGGGGAGAGGGCGCGGAGGCGGTCCATCTTGAAATAGCTCTCGGTGGCGTCCTGCCAGCGGATCGCCACTTCGTCGCCGATAAGTTGGATGTCTTGGATTCCGGTCATTCGTCGGGGTGACGCTAGCACGGGGAGGACGGTGGGCAAGAATTCGCTTTCCCCCGGCGCACTTTGCGCTTTCCTGAACAAGCGGCTCGTTTTGAGACGAAGACGGCACAAGACATGCGTCACTCCGCGTCCGAGAATACGAAACACGACGGGCCATCGCGCCTTGGCAGACAGGAACATGAGACAGCAGTTGGAAGACCGTATCGGGTTCGACGGGGCGCAGCCCGCGCCCGGCCCCCGCGAGGACGCCCGTTCGAGGGATCACCTGAATTTGAAATTCGCGGCGCGGGGCCTGCCCATCGTCGGGGACGAGGAGGACTTCCCTTTCCTTGAGATGGGGCGATCCCTGATCCTCAATTTCCAAGAGAGGCTCCGCCTTCTCAAGAGCCACCGCGCCCCGGCCGATCAGCACCTCGCCGCTTGGCTCGACCGCTATCTCGTCGGCACCGGCGTCTTCGCCGAGGGGGAGGCGACGCTGCCCGAGGCCCTCATCCTCGAACGCCACGGCCTCGCCCGCCTTCTCTCCCTGCCGCATGGCGAGGACCGCTACGAGTCGTCCATCGTCTCCAGCTACCGCACTTGGCAGGGCGTCTGCCACAATCCGGCCAAGGACAAGCGCACGACGAAAGGCGTCTTCCACGTCGCCGAGGGCGGCCTGCCCGTGCCGGCGGACAAACTCGCGGTGCCGAGGGAAACCTTCGCCCGCCTGCTGAAGGCGGCGCTGAACCCGCCCGACGAACTCCTCACCCTGCCCTACACGAGCCGCGAGGCCGAGCCGACGAGAGCCTTCGTCTCCCTCCTCCTCCGCCCCCTCGTCTGCCCCGAGGTGCCCGGCTTCACGAAGGAGAAGACCATGGAGATCCGCTTCTTCGCCCCCGGCAACCTCGTCAGCAACCTCGACTTCGTCGAATCCATCTTCGGCAACGCGGGCGACCCCTTTCTGCCGGAGAACGACGCCCGCCTCGACGTGGAGCATTGGACCGGGCACAGCGGCTGCGTCATCCTCGCCCCGCATCTCATCACGCTGAAGAAGAAGGACCTCGGCCTGCCCCACGTCTCCGAAGCGACGGAGCGCCAGAAGCGCGACGGAATGTGCTGGAGCGACGAAGGCGAACTCTACAACAACGGCTCCGCCTTCAAGCTGATGGCCCGGGACGCCTCGGGCGTCGTCGCGACCCTGATCGCCGACAACTACTACGGCTATTGCAAGAAGGAGGTGAAGACCCAGATCAGCTTCGCCGCGAACCTCTACGGCCTCGTCGAGGAGGAGCACGCCGGAGGCGCCCTCGTCTTCCCCAGCTTCGACCACGGCGAGGATTTCCGTCTCGACCCGCGACGCAGCGACGCCACCCATACTTTCCCCGAACTCGCCGCCCTGCTCGGCGACCGCATCGATCCGCAGCCCGGCGGCTGGGCCATCGACCGGAGGCATCCCGACATCGTCTACGTGCCCGAGGACGCCGTCTTCGATCTCACCAACCAGTCCATCTCCTGGACCCGCGCGGACGGGGAGCAGGGCCTGCCCCTGCGTCCCGACCACACCTACGTGCTCCCCTCGGGCTACAAGATCGAGATGCGCAAGCCCCTGACCGGGCAGCGCTGGCGGCTCATCGGGACCAACGCCGAGGGCACCTTCTGCCACAAGCCCTGCACCGTCTCCGGCGGCGGCAAGTCGGAGATCTCGAAATCCCTCGTCGATGCGATGGAGGGCGGGCCGGTGATCATGCCGAAGTTCGAGGCCGACATGGATCTCGTCGAGCGCCTTCTCGCCCGCGACTACGGCGACCGGGCGAAGAACCCGCGCGTGCCGGGGGCGAAAAGCCGCCCCATCCTCGATCCATCCCGCTCCCTCGGATCGGTCATGCGGCTCTTCTCCCCCAGCGACGAATTCACCGACGAATACAACGCCTTCATCGCCTCCATCCCGCGCTCGGTGAAGGACTTCATCTTCACCCTGAAACGCTATTGGAAGCCCGACTGGGGCGGTGATTGGCGCAGCCGCTTCCGCGTGGACAAGATCAACGGCGAGCAGGGGGCCATCCTCAAATACCGGCTCGCCACCGTCGTCACCAGCTACCTGCGCGTCGGCTTCGAGCAGGACGGGTCGTGGCGCATGTTCAGCCTGCGCAAGGACTTCGCCCCCGCGACCAAGCTCCAGCGCGAGGACGACATCACCGCCTCCATCACCGTACCCGCCGCCCGGCTCGACCGCGCCCTGCTGCATCCGGGCATCGATTTCCCGAGCTACAAGTTCGCGCGGAACTGCGAATACCGCCTCTTCCAGCGGCCCGACGACGCCATCCACCGCGGCTACGACAAGCAGACCGAGCTCGACTTCTCCCGGGGCGGCAATTTCTTCTCGAACTACGAGCCGAAGACCCGCGCCGAGGTCCGGTCCATGGTCGATGACGCGATCCGCTTCGACTATTTCACCGCCCCGCTGAAGAGGACCCTGATCGAATTCGCCGAATCGGAGGGCCACCCCGAATACGCCGTCAGCTCCGCCCATCCCCGTCTCGTCGATGGCGTTCCCAGCGAGAACCCGCGCTATCTCCAGAACCGGCCCGATCTTGAGAATCCCCGCGCCGAATACCTCGGCGAGATCGGGGCGAGGCTCTACCGGCGCATCCCGGCCGACCGTCCCGTCCTCGATCCCGTCCACGCCGTGCTGCCCGGCCGTCGCAACAATCCGCCCGACCACGCCGCGAAGATCGGGGCGCTCGCGCCCTTCGGCCCCATCCACTACCAGGAGCTGCCCGAGCTCTTCATGGACTTCATCGCCAGCCTCACCGGAAAGTCGCCTTCCACCACCGGGGCGGGGTCGGAAGGGGCGCTGACCAAAGGCCCCTTCAACACCCTGCTCCCCGTCGTCGATCTGAACGCCGCCCTGCTCGGCTACATCCTCAGCGGCTACGAGGGCTTCAGCACCGCCGCCGGATACGTGGGGCCGAAGTTCAAGGTCGCCCACGACGTCAGCCTCCTCGTGCCCGAGGTGTGGAGCCGCATGTTCCTCGACGAGCGCAAGCCGACCTTCCTCATCGCCGAAGGCTATCTGGAGCCTCTCCACGACTTCGAGGAGGATGGCGAGCCTGTCCCCGCGAGCCGTCTCGGCTACCGCATCACCCAGAAATTCGTCGAGACCTTCTTCGGCCGCGTCTTCTCCGAGCCGCGCAGCGTCTTCACCGAGGAGATGCTGAAGCCCGAACTGCAAGGCCGCGAGGAGTATGTCGAGGCCATCCGCAACATCGCCTCGACCCAGCGGAACGTGGCCCTCTCCTACTTCGAGGACGGCGGCATCGACGCAGCCATTCCCCCTTTGAAGGCCCTGCTCCACCTCATGGCGCACGGGCATTACGAGGGCCGGACGATCCACGATCCCGCGATCCGCGGCCTCTTCGACCGCGACGCCGTCCTCGCGAGCGACTGGTATCGCGAACGCCTCGTCGCGAAGAAGGAACTGAGGGCACGCACCATCCGCAGCCACGTCGTCGCCTTGGAGGAATTCCTGGATCGCAAGCACTACGAGAAGGAGGCCGAACGCCTCCGTCTCGCCGAGCGCCTCGCGCAGACGAAAGTCTCGCTCGCGGCGCTGGAGGCCGATCCCGAAGCCTACATTCAGAGCATCGTGGGGACGGTCGGGCTGGATGTGTCGCTGTATGGGTGAGGCAAGTTCAGCCCCGCACCCCATCGGGGAACTCCCGCGCGACCGCCTCCAGCAGCTCCTCCCGCTCGACCGGGGCGGTGCCCAGCTTGCCGACGACGAGGCCGCTGGCGAGATTGGCGACTCGGGCCGCGACCGCCGGGGGCAGCCCCGCGCACAGGCCGAGGGTGTGGATCGCGATGGCCGTGTCTCCCGCCCCGGAGACGTCGAAGACTTCGCGCGCCTTCGCCGGGAGGTGGACCGGACCCGACCCTCTTGAAAAGACCAGCATACCCTGTTCGCCTAGGGTCAGGAGGAGATGCCCGCATTCCCATCGCTCCAGCAGGTGCGCCCCTGTCTCAAGGAGCGGCCCGTCCTCCAGCGGGGGGACGCCCTCGTCGAGATGCTCGTCCAGTCGCCCGGCAAAGGCGAAGGCTTCGCGGCGGTTTGGTTTCACCGCCGCAGCCCCGCGCCATTCCGCCGGATTGCCCGGCCTCGGATCGACGGCGACCGGAAGACCACGCTCCGCCGCCGCTACGAGCAGGCCCGCCGCCAGTTCCCGACCGACCAACCCGGTCCCGTGATCCGCGACGACGACGCCGTCGACGCGGGGCAGCGTCTCGCGGATGCGGTCGAGCAGTTCCTCGGCGAGCCCGGGGGAGGGGGGGAGTCGCCCCTCCCGGTCGATGCGCAGGACCTGCTGGCCGCGGGCGACGACGCGGGTCTTCGCGACCGTCGCGCATTCCTCGCGGCGCAGGCAGGGCGACATGCCGATCCCGTGTGCGGCGAGGGCTTCTTCGAGGAGGTCGCCGTCGGTGTCGAGCCCGTAGAGGCCGGCCAGTTCCACCCGCGCGGCGAAAGGCGCCAGATTCCGCGCCACGTTCGCCGCGCCACCGGGATAGAGGGATTCGCTTCGCACCTCGACCACCGGCACCGGGGCCTCGGACGAGACGCGCGAGACCGTGCCCCGCAGGAACCGGTCGAGCATCACATCCCCGACGACGAGGAGGCGGAGACCGGAGAAGCGGGCGAGAAGGGCCTCGGAGGACAGGGGCGTTCCAAGCATCGGGGGAAGGGGGGCTGGATGAAGATGGCCACAAAAAGGCACAAAAGACACAAAAGCCCGCTCCGTTTTTGTGCTTTTTGTGCCTTTTCGTGGCCAAATCTCACGACATTCGGCTCCCCCTGAAAAGCCATCTTTCGCCAGCCTTTCAAGCGACGCGGAGAGGCTCGGCGGCGGCCCGCAAATTTCCCTTGTCAAAAGGGCGAACGGGCGCACATTAGCCCTCCCCTCCGGCTCCCGCCGGTCGGGCGGTATTCCCGGAAAAGCAGCCGTAGCTCAACTGGATAGAGCATCTGACTACGGATCAGAAGGTTTGGGGTTCGAATCCCTACGGCTGCGCCACCGGAGACTCGGGGTGTAGCGCAGGCTGGTAGCGCGCGTCGTTCGGGACGACGAGGTCGCTGGTTCGAATCCAGTCACCCCGACCATTTCCGCTGCGCGGAAATGGGAAAGCCCGAAGCTCGAAATCCGAAATGCGGGTTGGGCGACCACTGATCTTCGCTGATTTTTTTGCCGGATATGGCGGGCCTGCCGCTTCGGATTTCGAGCTTCGGATTTCGGATTTACCTCCCGGGCGGTTCCGTGCAAAGCTGCACGAAGGCCTCGCGCACCCGTTCGGTCTGCACCGCGTCCATGATCAGATAGTGGTCGTTGCCGTCCTCCTTCACGCGGAAATCGGTGCGGCCCTCGTCGTCGACGAGGACGTGGCCCTTCGGCGAGAGGTCGAAGTAGTCCCGGTCGGGATAGATGGCGTAGAGCGCGGCGGTCAGATCCCAAGTGGGGCGGTCGTGGGGTTGCTCCGGCACGTAGGCGAGGTAGCTGTCCTTGATCAAATGGTGCTCCACGTAGTCGTAGTCCTCGACGATGCTTTTCCAAGGGTAGGCCGCCGCGATCCCGATCTCGTAGCCGCTCCAGACCACCGGGGTGGGCCAGTCGGCGGCGATGCGCTTCGCCGAGGGGATGTCGAGCTTCACGTTGTATTCGATGTGTTTCGTGTTGTGCCGGATCGTTTGGAAGGCCCCGGCCATCAGGACCAGCTCCTTCACCTTCGCCCGGATGAGGGCGGGACCGTCGAGGGGGGAATGCTCGTCGCCCTTCGTGTCGAGGAGCCGGGCGAAGTTGGTGAAGAAGCCCACCTGCACGAGCATGACCGATCCGTCGGGCTGCGCGGCGAGGGTCTGGCGGATCAGCGAGACGGCCTCGGGTGCTTTGGTGCCGTCGATATCATAGGGGAACAGAAATTGATCGGTGGGACCCCGGCGGTCCACTTGGCCGTTGAAGCGGCCCTCTTCCTTCGCCGCGCCGTCCCGCACCGCGCCGAGGGGGATGTCGGGGAAGCCATACCAGGTGTTGAGCGCGTCGATGTAGGCGACAGATTTGGCGTGGTCCTTCGTCGAGGTCACCGCGAGCAGTTCCACCGCGCCGCGCCGCGCGAGCTGGTGGATCATGGCGAGGGCCATGGCGTCGTCGATGTCGTTGCCCATGTCCGTGTCGAAGATCATCTTCACCGGGGCCTTCTGCGCCATAGACGGGACGGGAGTAAGGGCGATGACGGAAGCGAGGGCGGGAAGGAGGAGGGTGCGTAGCATGGGGCGAGGGAGTTGCATCGGGGCAGCCTCGGTTGGAAGGCGGAAAATGCCAAGTGGCGGATGGACGGATCATCCGTGTTTATCTGCGCCAATCGGCGTGTCATCCGTGGAAATCTGCGTTCCCCATTCCTTTTTGACGCAGATGGCCGCAGATGCCCGCAAATTTTCGCAGATGGTGACTGATCGACGCCCGAGCGAGGTCAATGACCTCGCCTACAGATTTCGCCTCCTCGATTTGGATGGAGCGAACCACCCAACCTACCCGAAATAATCCGGCTCGTTGCCCGGCTTCCATTTGATATTGCAGCCTGTGCTCGGATACCAAGGTTCGGGCGCGGGTTGGTCGGCGAGGAGCTGCTCCACCGCCGCCGCCAGATCGGCCCCGGTGGGGACGCCCCGGCCCGGGCGGCTCTCGTCGAACTGGCCCGCGTAGACGAGGCGCAGGGCGTCGTCGAAGAGGTAGAAGTCCGGCGTGCAGGCGGCGGCGTAGGCGTGCGCGACCTCTTGCGTGGCGTCGTGCAGGTAGGGGAAGGCCCAGCCGTGCGCGTCGGCGAACTCCGGCATCCGCTCCGGCGCGTCGGCGGGGTAGCGCTCCGTGTCGTTCGAGGCGATGGCGGCGGTGGCGACGCCCCGCCCGGCGATGTCGGCGGCGAAGCGCCCGAGGGCATCGGCGAGGTGGACGACGTAGGGGCAGTGGTTGCAGGCGAAGACGACGAGCAGGCCCCGTTTCCCCAAAACGAGGCTCGCGGGCGAATGAAGCGCGCCGGAGGCGTCGGGCAGGGAGAAATCGGGCGCGGGCGAACCCGGCGCGAGCTGGAAGGTGGAGGGGACTTCGGCCATGTTTTTCGGGCGGGTGGGGAAATCCGCCTCTGCCGGTTGACATTCTACCGGATCGCAGCTACATGTCCCGCTCTTTTTCCAAAACCGAACCGACCAAGGCCATGGCTACCGTTGAAGTGATTCTCAAAGAAAAAATCGAAGGACTGGGCGCCGAGGCCGATGTCGTCAAGGTGAAGCGTGGCTTCGCGCGCAACTTCCTGCTGCCGCAAGACCGCGCCTACGAGGCGACCAAGTCGAACCTCCGCCACGTCACCCGCCTCCAGGAAGTCCGCGCCCGCCGCGAGGCCGAGGAGCTGGCCAACGCGGAGAACGCCGCGACGAAGCTGCGCAAGCTGCGCCTCTCCACCGAGCTGTCCCTCGGCCAAGGCGGCAAGGCCTTCGGCTCCGTGACCACGGCCGACATCGCCGCGCTCATCGCCGAGAAGGGCCGTCTCACCATCGACCGCCACCAGATCCTCCTCGACGCGCCGATCAAGACCCTCGGCTCCTTCGAGATCCCGGTGAAGCTGCACCCCTCCGTCGAAGCCTCCGTGACCGTCCGCGTCGTCGCGGCGGATTCGGATGAAAACGGGGAAGGCGCGAAGGCCGAGGCCGGGGACGAGTGATCGTCGCTCCCTCCTCTTTTCCGAAGGGGAGGGGATCGAAAAAAGCGATTTTCAAGGCTTCGCCGAGGATTCGTTTTGCGAAACGCGGGCGGGACGCTTAGATAGCGGACCCGCCCTTTTTCGTCCCCGCAGGGAAGAGGTCGGGGTTTTCTCCTGTTCCCGCACTTTCCAACCGCACCCTTCCCATGCCCGACCCCAGCACCGCCAACGGCGGAGGTGGCTCCCTCAAAAACGGCCCGAAGCGCTCGAAGGACGAGGGCGGCAAGCCCTTTTCCAAGACTCTGTCGCCGGAGGATCCCCTCCGCTCCATGCCCTCCAATCCCGATGCCGAGCGCGCCGTGCTCTCGTGCATGCTTCTCGACCCCGCGACCATCATCCCGAAGGCCATCGAGAAGCTGGGGCCGGGCTACTTCTACCTCCCCGCGCACCGGATCGTCTTCGAGGCCCTCCTCCATCTCTACAAGACGCGGCCCGAGGGCAAGCTCGACCTCATCGTCCTGAACACCGAGCTTTCCAACCGCGACCAGCTCGACGCCGTGGGCGGGCCGAAGACCCTCGCCGACCTCCTCGACGAAGTCCCCACCACCGCCCTCTTCGACGACTATGCCGCCTTCCTGAAGGAGAAGTTCGTCCTCCGCCGCGTCATCCAGGACTGCACCGAGTGCGTCACCGAGGCCTACGACGGGCCGGGGAACGCCGCGCATTTCCTCGACGGCGTCGAGAAGCGCATCCTCCAGATCCGCAGCGAGACCGAGCGGGAGAAGGGCATCGAGGAGATGCGCGTCCACGTCCTCAAGGCCATCGAGTCCATCCAGGACATCTACAACAACGAGGGCGGCGGAGGAGGCCTCATGACCGGGTTCGACGATCTCGATAAGATGACGAACGGCTTCCACGGCGGCGAAATGATCGTCGTGGCGGCGCGCCCCTCCATGGGCAAGACCTCCTTCGTCATGAACATCGTCGAGAACATCGCGATCCGGAAGGACAACGCCATGCCCTGCGCCGTCTTCAGTCTGGAAATGACTTCCGAGTCCCTCGTGCAGCGCCTCCTCTGCTCCCGCGCCAAGGTGCAGATGCAGAAGCTGCGTGGCGGCTTTCTCGGGAAGGCCGACCTCCCCAAGCTGATGCAGGTCGCGGGCCAGCTCGCCGAGGCCCCCATCTGGATCGACGACACCCCCGGCCTGACCATCAACGAGCTCCAGGCCAAGGCGCGGCGGCTGAAGCAGGAGCACGGCATCCGGCTCATCGCCATCGACTACCTACAGCTCCTCAAGGCTCCCGACGTGGGGAACCGGGACGGGCGCGAGAAGGAGATCGCCTCCATCTCCGGCGGAATCAAAGGCATCGCCAAGGAGCTCGATATCCCCGTCATCGTCCTCGCCCAGCTCAACCGCAACCCCGACTCGCGCGGCGGTAAGCCGCGCATGAGCGACCTCCGCGAATCCGGCTCCATCGAGCAGGACGCCGACCTCGTCGGCCTGCTCATGCGGCCCGAGGTCTACGCCGACGACGAGGACAAGGAGAACCTTTACGGCGAGGCGGAGTTCATCATCGCGAAGCAGCGCAACGGTCCCACCGGAGAGGTGCCCCTGACCTTCCACAAGGAGTTCATGCGCTTCGAGAACCGGGCGAAGACGGCGGAGGGGTGATGGCCGGGGCCAATGCTTTTGGAGTGCGGCGGCATGACGCCGCTTTCCTTCGGGGCGACATGTCGCCCCGGAACAAAACGCGGACATGTCCGAGCACTCCAAGTTTTCAGATGCTGGCGCGTCTCACACACTCGCCTGCCGGATGACCTCGACGGTTTTCTCCAAGCCGGTTCGGGCGACCTTGGCGAGATCCTCCTTCCAGTAGTTAGGATTGTAGAGTTCCAAGGAGACGCAGCCTTTGAACCCGGTCGCCTTCAGGTCGCGCAGGATTTGGGGCAGCGGCAGGATGCCGTCGCCGGGATAGACGCGGTCGGCGTCCTTCAACTCGTCCGCGCCGGGGCTGGCGGGGGCGTCGGCGAATTGGAAGATGGCGATGCTCTCGCCTTTGACATGCTTGAGCGCCTCGAAGCCCCCGCCGCTGATATACATGTGGAAGGTGTCGGGGATGACCATCGCCTTCGGGTGGTTGGCGTCCAAGGCGATGCCGAGGGCCTGCCCGAAGGTTTTGATCGGCTGGAATTTCACGAAGACCAAGGCGGGTCGCAGGTTGAACTCGTTGACGCCGATCTCGATGAGGTCCCGGTAGCGGGCGGCGACCCAAGCCTGCTGCCAGTCGTCCCCGGCGGTGTTGCCGATGACCTGGACATGCTCGCAGCCGATGTCGGCGGCCATCCTCATGCGCCGCCGGGTGTCGGCGAGGGATTCCTCGAAAGCCTCCTTCGTGGGCGGCAGGGCGTTCCACAACCCGATCATGCTGGGCACGAAGAGGCCGAGATCCCGGATTCTCTTGCCGAGATCCTTCAGATTTCCGCCTTCCTGCTCGTAGGTTTCCAGTTCCTTGTCCCAAGGCTCGATGGCGTCGAAACCGGCTTCGGCGGCGAACTTGACCTTGTCCTCCAAGCTGGCGGGACGGATCGTCGCGGTGTCGAGACAGATGGGCCAAGGGCTGACGCCGCCTTGATAGCGGGCGGGCGCCGCCTCGGTCTGGGCGCGAGCCGGGGTGGTGGCGGAGGCACCGCCGCCCGCGAGGGCGCCGGCGACGAGGGGGAGGAAGGATCTGCGTTCCATAATTCGGGGAGTGTAGGCAAGGGATGGGCGGGATTCAAGGGTTCAAGCGATCGAACAGTTCGTGGACTTTCCCCGTGATGCGCTCTTCAAGGTCCGGTTTCCACGGACGGCTTTCGGCTTCGTAGCCGCCTTCTTCGAGGACTCGTTTGCTGGGGACGTAGCCGCTGTAGGAATTCGTGTAGCCGGCCACCCAGATGGCGGGGCCGCGCCCGCCGAGTTCCGCTTTCAGGCGCAACGAATAATCGACCACCACCTCGTTGCCCAAGCCGATCAAGGCGAGCCCGTCCCCGAAGCGCAGCACCTGCACCGGATAGGCGAAAGGCTCCCGCCCCGAGGCTTCGGTGAACTCCAAGTCCACGGTCTCCAGCACCGAGCGCAGGGGACTGCCCAGCCGATGCTGGTGGAACCGTTCGCGCTGGTTCGTCTCCAGCGCGGCTTCCACCGCCGTCGCGAGGCTGCGGCCATGGCGCTGGGCGAAGTAGAGCATGCCGCGAGGGTAGGGGTTCTGGTCGCCGCTGCAATTGTTCACGAACATGGCGGTCAGGCCCGGATGATCGGCTTCGAGGTATTCCTGGGCGTAGCCCGCGTAATCGCCCAGCCATCGCATGAAGCTCATCGTGGTGTTGTGGCAGGAATAGCCGAAGAGCACCGTTTTCAGTTCGCCCGCCGCGTTGTCCACCCGCAGCACCGGCACGGTGTGGTCGACCGGCCCCTCGGGATTGGGGTGGTTGCGGTATCCTTGGGGGGTGGGCGTGCGGCGGTTCATGGCGAACCCGCACTTGGCTTCGCAGTAGCTCAGGTGCGCGGGTTCCAGGTTCGCGAGAGCCGCGGCCACGAGGCGGGGGATCTCCCCGGCGAGAAAGTCGAAGTAGTCCCTCGTGTCCTCGCGGCTGTAGGCCGGGCCGCAGTGAGTGTGCGAGGCGTTCATCAACAGCGCGTGGGGCGGGATGCCGGACTCGGTCGCCACCTGTTGCTCGACCACCGTTCGCAAGGCTTCCGAAATGCCGCTGAGATCGGTCGTCACGATCACCGCCCGGTGGCCTTCGGCATCCTCGACAGCGAGCGCCTTGGCGAAGAGATCCTGCTCCGTGCCCTCGGCGGGATTGTCCTTGCGCGAAGCGTATCCGGCCATGGGCATGAGCCTGTGAGGCGTGATCTTCACCGTCGCCGCTCCGGCCTTCCACTCCGGTGCTGCGGCTTCCTCCGCCGCTTGCTGGCAGAGCGGCAGGAGGGCGAACGCGCCCGCCAGCATCCCCGTTGCGAATCTGCGCTTGGTTCTCATGCGCTTATCAGAGCCGGAAAGTCCGTCCGGGGCAATCGCGCGAAGGCGTCCTCCCCGTCAGTGGGTCGGCGCGGCCACGGTGTTCTCCTGGATTTCCCGACGCCGCGCCTCGACGATGCGGGAGGCGATCTCAAGGACGGTCTCTTCGAGAAGGAGGCGCAGGTGGCTGCCGGCGCGGTAGTCGGCGGGGGCGATGTGCTTGATGCGCCCGGCCACGCCGGCGAGCTGGTAGGCCTTGCGGAAGCTGGTGCGAGTCCTGTCGTCGGGATTGTAGACGGCGATGCTGTGCCCGCCGAAGCGTTTCATCACGGTGAAGCAGGGGACGTCGGTGGGGCCGTCACCGAGGTAGACCATGTTGGGGAAGGGGATGGGCCGCAGGTGGTCGGGCATGTGGTCGTTGACGTCCTCGGCGGGGTCCAGCATGCCCTTGTTGATGCGGAAGAGGTATTGCGTTTTCGACGTGTGCGAGATGACGCGGCGGGGGAAGGAGATGCGGCCCGCAGCGTTCTCGGCGAATTCGCAGCCGAAGATCTCCTTGCAGTAGGGACGGAGGCGGCTGCCGTCGATCAGGGCCTTGATCCCGCTGGAGACGATGTAGTGCTCGATTCTCACCCCCATGGCGCGATGCTCGTCGCTCAGGACCGCGTCCAGCTCCTCGAACATCTCGGGCAGGCCGGGGAAGAACTGCAAACCCCGCCCCAGTTCCTCCAAGTCGGCGTTGCTGGGGCCGTCCATCTCCAAGTAGTCGATGATGGCCTTCAGGTAGGCGAGTTCGCTCTCGTAGCCTTGCTCCTCGACGAGGATTTTGCAGCGCTTCCAGAACTCCGACGGATTGATGCCGAATTTCGGGAAGAGCACCTCGTCCTGCATGTAGGTCGGGCTGAGGGTCTGATCGTAGTCGTAGACGATCCCGATGATGTTCTGCGGCGCGGCCATCCTATTCCAAGTTTCAGGTTGCAGGCTCCAAGTTCAAGAACCGTTTTCCACCGCCCGCAGCGCGTCTTCGAGGACGGGATAGGCCCACTCGAATCCGAAGGCCCTCATCGCGACCGGCTCGGCGCGCTGGCTGTCGAGGAAGAGCCGCCCCATCCCGCCGGGGAGGAGGGCGAGGTTGAAGGCGGGGACGGGGAGCCAAGCGATGCGCCGGAGGACGCGGGCGTAGACGGCGGTGAACTCCCGGTTCGTCACCGGATGCGGGGCGACGGCGTTGACGGGACCCCGCACGGAGCGGTTCTCGACGCATTCGGCGAGGAGCCGGGCGAGGTCGTCGACATGGATCCACGACATCCACTGCCTGCCCTGCCCGAGCCGGCCACCGAGACCGAGCCGGAAGATGGGGCGGACGCGCTTCAAAAAGCCCTCGCGCCCGAGGACGAGCCCGATGCGCGGCTGGACGACCCGCACGCCGAGTTTCGCGGCCTTGGCCGAGGCCGCCTCCCAGTCGCGGCAGACCCCCGCGAGAAAGCCGAAGCCGGGATCGCTCTCCTCGTCGAGCGGCTCGTCGTCGCGGTCCCCGTAGTAGCCGAGCGCCGAGGCCGAGACCAGCGTGGCGGGGCGGCGTTCCCGCTCCATCGCCGCGATCGCCTCGACGAGGCCGCGGGTGAGATCGACCCGGCTGTCGCGGATGCGGCGTTTGCGGGCCTGCGTCCACAGACCCGAGACCGGCTCGCCGGCGAGATGGACGAGGGCGTCCAGCCCCCCGAGATCGACCGCGCCGGGATCGGCGAGCGAGCGCGTTTCGTCAATCCCCTCCGCCGCCGTCGCGGGACGGCGGGAGAAGGCGACCACCGTCCAGCCGCGCCGTTTCCCCTCCGCGACGAGGGCGCCGCCGAGAAATCCGCTCGCACCGGTGATGCCGACTTTCATGCGGCCACCCTATCCCGCGAGCGGGGAAAGGAAACAGCGGATTCGTAAGTCCCGCCCCGCGATGCCCGGTCCGCCTCACGCATTCGCCTCGGCCTTCTGCAAGTCGAGGATGTCGACGAACTCCGTCGAGTTGCGGCGCAGACGGGTGAGCCCCTCGGTCGATTCCGGGGACAGGCCCGACTCCATCAGGATGAGTTCGGCGAAGCCTGTGACCGATCCGATCATGTTGCGGAAGTCGTGGCGCAGCTCCTTGTCGTGGAGCGAGAAATCGGACACGCCGTTCAGCTTCTTGCGGATGGCGAAGCCCGAGTTCTCGATGTAGCTGAAAAGCTCGGGGCCGTCCTCGCCGTATTCCGCGACGCGGGGGCGTAGCGAAGCCGCCGTCGAGACGATGTCGCGGGCGATTTCGCGGAGGCGGTTCAGGGAGGGGTCGCGCCCCACCACATCGACGATTTCAGCCTCGACCGGGGTCGCGACCCGCTCGACCTCGCGCCGCAGCGCCTCGACGATCTGGCGGCTGCTGTCGTGCGTGGGATAGACGGAGAGGAAGCCCGCCGCCTTCGCTTTCTCGAACAAAGGCGGGTTCGCCGTCGAGGAGAGGCCGAGGAAGGGCACGTTCGCGAGCGTGCCGATGCCGCGCACCGCCTGCACCGCGCTCCAGAGCCCGAGCTCGGCGAGATCCAGATCGACGACCATGAAATCGGGGCTGTGCTGGCGGCAGAACTCGACCATCTGGATCGGGTTCCAGACCACGGCCGTCTGGAAGCCCTCCTGGCCGAGCGCCTGCTGGTAGCGTTCCCCGGTCTGGCGTTCCCCGGCGACAATCAGGACTTTGTTCATAGTACGATAGGTGATCTGAATTAAGAGTAAATAATCAAATTTCCATAAATTCACTGTTTTTTAAGTTTATTTCAAGTGAATTTTTAAAATTTTCAAAGAACCCTGTCGGATCCCCGACGACACCCTGTCGGGTCTTCAACGCTCGCTGTGGCCTCTTCCTTGAAGGGGAAATCCGCATGGAGAAATTTTTCACGGTTTTTATTTGTATTTTTCATATTTTCCATATATATTGACATTAATTGTGATGAAATCCCGCATCCAGATTATCGACGACAATGTCGCTCTCACCACTTTGTTGGCGAAAGCTCTCGCCAAATTCGGCTACGAGCCCGTCGTCGAGAACAATCCGCTGCTCGCGGTGAACACGGTGCGGCACTACATGCCCGACCTCATCCTCCTCGACGTCATGATGCCGGAGCGGGACGGGGGGCGCGTTCTCATGGATCTGCGTAACGACCTTTCCCTGCGCTACATTCCGGTCATCCTCCTCACCGCGATCGCCCGCGAGGCGCAGGCCCTCGCCAACACCGGGGGCATCCAGAGCCTCGTCCTTTCCAAGCCCGTGCAGTTGCAGGAGCTGCTCCAAGTCATCGAGGAGCAGCTCCGCGCGAGCATGACCTACAATCAGCTCCGGGAGGCCGACACAGCCACCGCCGCCCACCATCCTCCTCGCTCCGGCATGATCGAGCTGCCCGACTTCGACCAAGGGACGCCATGGACGGGCCAAGCGGCCGCCCCGCCCTCGACCGCTTTCTCCACCGCCGCGCTCACCGCCCCCTCCACCACCGGGGATAGCGGTCCGGTCTTCGCCTTCCCCAAGCGCGAGGACGGCCCTCTGTCGGCCTCTTGAACCGGCCTTTGGCGCAATTGGCGGGGAGAAGTTCTCACGAACTTCTCTACCATTGTGATCAAGTGGAACCGTAGCGAAGTTCGTGAACTTCGACGAACGTCAGTCGGGGAGAAGCTCTCTACGGGCTTCCGCTTCGCGTATCCTCCACAACCTCACGCCAGCCCATGCCTCGCCAGTTCCCCGAGGCACCAGCCGTATTCGGCGACCAGCTGATCGACCACGTCGCGGGCTCGCAGGGACGGCGGCAGCACTTCCCAGGTGTAGGTCTCGAACTCGAAGTGCCGGCACCAGCCCGGCTCCGCCGCGTAGAGCGCCAGCAGGCCCGTGAGATGGTCGCGCGTGTCGCCGAAGCAGGACTCGGGGCTGGTGTGGAGGGGGACGTGGAAATGGACCCGCCATTCCTCCCCGGCCTCCTCGGGATGCGCCCCGTGCCAATCCAGCGCGTCGGGCAGGTCCTTGAAGCGCCGCGAGACCCTCCCGCTTTCGGCGACGAGGACTTGGTGGAAGTAGACCCCTTCCTGGAATTCACCCAGCCGCGCCACCGCCTCCGGGGTCGGGCGCAGGGTCAGCGCGGAGCTGAGGTGGACCTTGCTGATGCGGAGGCCCGCCGCCCGCAGAGCGCCAATAGCCGCGCCCGGTTCCTCGAACTCCACCGCGAGATGGCAGGTGTCGTAGTTCACCCCCAGATGGCGCAGTAGCCGTTCGCGCTCCTCCGCCGTCGTCCCGGCGGTGAGGTCGTCGAAGAAGGCGACCGTCTCCTCGCTGTTCTCGAAGAGGCCCAGCGGCTCCGGTTCCAGACCGAGATGCAGGTCGCGCCCGCTCCGCTCGCCCAGCCGCTCGATATGCTCGGCGCAGGCGCGCAGGTTCCTCCGGATCGCCTCGCGCTGCCCGTCCGCCGTCTCCGGACGGAGGAATTCCTTGAACGAGCCGGGCAGGGTGCTCACGCTCGCCTCCAGCCCCGCCGGGGCGATCTCGTCGATCAGGTCGAAGAGCCGCTTCGTGTAGTCTAGCCGCTCGGGACGGCTCCAGTCGGGCGCGAAGACCTGCTCCTTCACCCGCGTGCCGTGGAAGGCTCCATAGGGGAAGCCGTTGATCGTGAAGACGTAGGAATCCGTCTCGTCGAGCCAGCGGCGAAAGGCGTCGCGCTCCTCGGGGCGGGCCGCCAATTCCTCCGCCGCCCCGGCCGAGAGGCGCAGGCCGATGCCGTAGGGCCGGTCCGGCGAGACGCGGCGGCGCACCGCGTCGGTGTGGGTGCGCAAGGCCGAGAAGGTCTCCGTCCAGGTCTCCCCGCGATGGATGTTCGTGCAATAGCCGAGGTGGATGCCGTGGTTCAGTCGCATCGCGGAAGGGAACCCATGGGGGGGGCGGTGGCAAATGGGGAAATACGGAATCCGGCTCGCCTTCCCCGTTTCTCCCGGCGACGCTCTCTCTGCGGCCCCGCTGCGGGAGGGGGAAGCGCTTTTTGACACCCGGCGCGAAGCCGTGTCCATTGCTCCTCCGTGTCCAAACAAGCTCCCAGATCCGTCTCCCCCCCGTTCCCGGGGCGGCTCCTCCCTTTCTGGCCGGGGGCGGCGGCGATTTTGAGCGGCGTCCTCCTCGCGCTGTGCTATGCGCCATGGGACTGCGGCGGGCTCGTCTGGGTCTGGGCCTTCCCCCTGATCGCCGCGCTGTGGTTCTCCGAGCCGGGGTCCGGGAAGGGCCAGGCGGTGCCCCCTTGGTGGCATGGCTTCCGCCTTGGCTACCTCGCGGGCTTCGCCTTTTTCGCCATCAATGTCTCTTGGATCGTGAAAATCTCGTCGGTAGCGGGCACGATCTGGGCGGGGATCGGAGCGCTATTGGGAATGGCGGCGTATCTCGGGCTGTATTTCGCGGTCTTCGGGGCTTTCGCCGCGACGGTCGGGCGCTGGCGGCCCGGCGACGGGGAGGGGAGGGGAGGCAGGCTCCGCTTTTTCGGCGAATCCTTCGCGGCGCTGCGCGTCGCTTTTCTCAACGGCGCGGCATGGTGCGGGCTGGAATGGCTGCGCGGCGTCCTCCTCACCGGTTTCGGATGGAACGGGCTCGGCGTCGCCTTGAAGGACCACCTCGTCCTCGTCCAGTTCGCCGAGGTCGTCGGTATCACCGGATATGGCTTTGTGCTGATGTTCGCGGGGACGGCGCTCCTCATCACGCTCGTCCGGGTCGTCCGCGAGCTGCACACCCGCCGGAAGATCCGCCTCCACCTCGAATTCACCCTGTCCGCCGCGATGGTCGCGGGCCTGTTCCTTTTCGGACTCTCCGCGTTCCTCCGATCGCCGGGGAAGACCATCGACCTCCGCGCCCGCATCCTCCAGTTCAACGTGCCCCTTGAGGAGAAGTGGTCCGAGGATAACGAAATCCGGCAGCGGGTCCTCGACGACTACCGCGACCTCACCCTCGCCTTCGTCGGGGCCGCGCCGCACGATCTCGTCCTTTGGCCCGAGACGGCGGTGCCGGGCATCTTCTCGTCCCCTTGGGTGCATGAATTCCTCAACGAGCATATCCTCAGGGGCGGCGACTTCCATCTCGTCACCGGGCTGGAGGCCACCAACCTCACGAACAGCGAGATCTACAACACCTTCGCGATCTTCAAAGGGAGCACCGAATCCTATCAGATGCATAAAAAGACGCATCTCGTCCCCTTCGGCGAATACATCCCCCTGCGCGGGAAGATCCCCTTCTTCGAGCGGATCGCGGGCGGCGTCATCGAGCAGGACTTCACCCCCGGCGACTCCTGGGAGCCCCTCGTCGTGGAGAAGGAGGGGCGCGAAATCGGGATCATCCCCCTGATCTGCTTCGAGGACACCGTGCCCCGCCTCGCCCGCCGCTTTCTGAGGGAGGGGCCGCAGGTCTTCGTGAACATCACCAACGACGGTTGGTTCGATGGCAGCGCCCAGCCGCAGCAGCATTTCGACAACGCCCTCTTCCGCTGCATCGAGTTCCGCCGCCCCATGATCCGCACAGCGAACACGGGGGTGAGCGGTTTTATCGACGAATACGGGAGCGTCCATGACCGCACCGGACGCGAGCCCGGCCCCCGAATCGTGCGCGATCCCGAGACCGGAGCGACCGCCATTCGCGGCAGCCTGCCCGCGACCCTCGCCGTCGCCCTCGACCCGCCCGCGACGATCTACGGGCGCATCGGCGACGCCTTCTCCATCGCGCTGGGGCTGGTCGCGCTCGCGGCGGCGGGATGGCGGTGGTGCGCCGCCCGTCGGGTTCTATGACCACCACTGGATGACGAGTCCTACAAGCACGCTCGCCGCATTCGCCGCCAAGGACCAGAGCCACGGACGCGGCAGGCCGACGAGCCTCCCCAAGGCCCCCTCGGCGATCACCGCGAAACTCTCCGCAAAGGCGAAGCACAGCCACCACGACGCGCTCTCCCAAGGAAAGGCGAACCACACCACCGGATGCGTCACCGCGCTCGCCCCGAAGGCGAAGAGCCAGCGCCGTAGCGCCGGGAGCCTCCGCCCGGCGAACAGGTAGATCGGCCCCTCCACCGCCTGCGTCAGGAGGAAGGCGGAAAGCCAGGTCATCGCGCCGCCCCCTTCGTCGCCTCGCAGCCGCGCCGTCCCTCCACGAAGAGCCAAGCCGCCGCCGCCAGTTCGAGATAGCCGTGGAACAGGGCCATCCGCAAATAGCCCGCCCTCGCCTCGACCAGATCGAAGACCGCCCACACCGCCAATCCTGACATGAGCGCCAAAGCCCCCCACAGCAGGACGGGGCCGAAATCCTTTTCCAAAGCCCGGAAGCTCGCCGCCCAAGTGCGCGTGCTTGGCTGGGGCCGGTCCTCCTCGGGGATGAGCCGCAGCCACACCCCGTAGTGGACCGCTTGGGCGAAGGCGAAGAGCAGCACCAGCCGCAGCGCCCAGGGCTCCGCCAATCCCGGGGCGAGCAGGCCGAGATGGTAGCCCGCGTGCAGTCCCGGCGGAGCCCAGCCTGCCGCTATCCCGGAAGGCGCGAGCCACCCGAGCCACAGCGCCGCCCCGGCCACGAGGAAGGCGCAGGGCACCCCGAGGCGGAGCCCTCCGTCCGCCGGACGCCACGCCCACCACAAGGCGAGGGCGATGAAATTGTGGGCATGGGCGAAGACGAGCGAGGCGAGGTCGCCAACCCCGATGCTCACCCAGAACAGCCCCGCCGCGACTGCGAGCATCGCGGCCTTGCGCCAGCCCGGCCCCCGCGCCAGCAGCGCCGCCATCGCCGTCGCGACCAGCCCCGATTGCACCGGATGCCATCCCACCCCCGCGACTGCCAAGGGAATCCCAACCCCGAGGCAGAGGCCGAGACGGCGGTGCAGCCCCGGCCGCAGGACGAGATAGCGGAAATCCGAGAGCACATGCGGGATGCCCCAGAGCACCGGGCCGAGGGCGAGCAGCCAGAAAGGCGCGGCGAGCGTGAGCGCCAGCGCCGTCCCGACCAGCAGCAACCCGCCCGCGAGCACCCGCGCCTCACGCCGCCGCACGAAGAAGCGCCCCGCCGCCCCCGAGAGGCGCAGCAATTCCAGCCGCGCCCGGTCGAGGGGGCGGGCGAAGCCAGAGGCGATCTGGGAAAAACGAACCACGCGCGGAATCTGGATTGACGGAGGCCGGGAGACGGTAGCACATTCGGAGGAGATGAAGCGTTTCCTTTTCCCCCTCTGCGCCGCCGCCATGGCCGCGCTCGTCCTCGCCGACGTGGCTCCGCGCGGATGCGGCGCGAGCGAAGGCAGGATTCCCGGTCCGATGACGGATGAACCCAGCGATCCCCCGGTCGAGACCGCGCCTGCGTCCGATCCGGTACCTGCTCCTTCGGAGTGAGAGGGAACTTGGTGGTCGCTCCATCCCATTTCCGCACCCGGACCTCATCGATCTTCGCTTGGGCCTGTCCCTCCACAGCAAGGGGCGTGATGCCGATTGGTGGGGAACTGCATGTCGGTAGCCCAAGCGTTGACGCCGCCCTCGTTTCCTGCCAAGCTCGCCCGATGAACCGTCCTGTCTTCTTCGTCGCCTCCCTCGCCCTCGTCGGCCTCCTCCACGGGCAGGAAGCCCCCTACGACCAAGCGCCCGTCGCCGAGCCGCCCTACTACCGCGTCCGCTACGAGGCCTCGGACCAGCCCGGTGGACTGATCTTCCCCGTCCAATACACCATCTGGATTCCCGAGGGCATCGAAACCCTGCGAGGAGTCGTGGTGCATCAGCACGGCTGCGGCGAGGGCTCCTGCAAATCCGGCCAGACCGGGGCCTACGATCTCCATTGGCAGGCTCTCGCGAAAAAGCATGGTTGCGCCCTCCTTTCCCCCTCCTACGAGCAGCCCGAGAAGGCCGACTGCCAAATGTGGTGCGACCCGCGCAACGGATCGGACGCCGCCTTCCAAAAAGCCCTCGCCGACCTCGGCGCCGCGAGCGGCCATCCCGAACTGGCCACTGTGCCATGGGCGCTCTGGGGCCACAGCGGCGGCGGGCATTGGTGCGGGGGCATGGTCCTCCTCCATCCCGACCGCGTCGTCGCGGCTTGGCTGCGCTCCGGCGTGCCGCTGCTCGCAGCGAACCCTGATAGGCCGACCATCCAACCCTATTCCGTCCCCGACGCCGCCCTCAGCGTGCCCCTGATGTGCAATCCCGGCACGAAGGAGGGCGTCACCGTGAAGGAGGGCCGCTTCGCCGGGGTCTGGCCCGCCAACGAAACCTTCTTCACCGCTTTGCGCGGCAAGGGAGCTCTCGTCGGCGTGGCGGTCGATCCCCTGAGCAGCCACGAATGCGGCAACCAGCGCTACCTCGCCATCCCTTGGCTCGACGCCTGCCTCGCCGTGCGTCTCCCCGGGAAAGCGGGCGATCCGCTCCGTCCCATGCCGACCGGGGATGCTTGGCTCGCGCCCTTGCTCGCCACCGAGGCGAAGCCTGCGGCGGACTTCGCGGGCGATCCAAAACAGGCCGTCTGGCTGCCGGACGCGGCCATCGCCAAAGCCTGGATGGAATACGTGAAGGACACCGCCGTGACCGACACGACCCCGCCGCCCGCGCCTTCGAAACCGACGGTGGCGGGGAACGAACTGCGCTGGACGGCGGAGGCCGATCCCGAGAGCGGCCTCGCCCGCTTCCACATCGAGCGTGACGGCCAACTCATCGCCACCGTTCCCGAGGAGGCGAAGAACCCCTTCGGGCGTCCCTTGTTCCAAGGCTTGCAATACAGTGACACCCCCGCCGCGCCCCTCGTCGAGATGCGCTTCACCGACGCCACCGCCGAGGCGGGCAAAACGCACACCTACCGCATCATCGCCGAGAACACTGTCGGGCTGAAATCCGAATAGCAAGAGTCCCTCTCAACTCTCAACTCTCAACTCCCGACTCTCAACCCATGCCCGACTGGACCGACCAACTCGTCATCGTCACCGGAGGCGGAGGCGGCATGGGCCAAGCCGCGGCCAGACGCTTCGCCGAGGCCGGGGCGACGACCTTCGTCTTCGGACGCACCCTCGCCTCCCTCGAGGAGACCGCCGCCCTTTCCCCGAGCATCGTCCCCCTCGTCTGCGACGTGGCCGACGCCGGCAGCGTGGCTGCGGCCATGGAGACGGTGCTTTCCCATGGGACTCCCCGCGCCCTGATCCACACCGCCGGGATCAACACGCCCGACCGCTTCGTCGCCCACGACGACCCGGCCAAGGTCGCCAGCCACGACACTTGGCGGCGCGTCCTCGACATCAACGTCCTCGGTGTCGCGAACCTGATCCAAGCCGTCGCCAAGCCCATGGCCGAGAACGGCGGCGGGCGTATCGTCGTCGTCTCCTCCACCGCCGGGCACGGCTTCGACTCCTTCGCCGGGGTGCCCTACACCGCGAGCAAGTGGGCGGTCCACGGGCTGCTCTTCACCGCCCGTCCACAGCTCGCCGCCCACGGCATCGTCGTCTCCGAATACGCCCCCGGCGAGGCCAACACCCCCATCGTCGAGAAGCGTCCCGTCAAACCCGGCCCCGAGCACCGCGAGGCCATGATCCAGTGCGAGGACTGCGCCGAGGCGCTCTTCTTCATCGCCTCGCAGCCCCACAGCATGAGCGTGATCCAGCTTCCCGCCTACCAGCCCTTCGGCGGGATGCCGCCGCAAATCCCTGCCCCTTGGCTGGAGGGGCTGGAGATCCGGCCGAAGTGAGGAGGCGCGACCAAGGCGGATTCCGGCGGTAAATGCGGGTTGATTCCTCGGCTCATTTCCAAGAAACTTCCGCCGGACGCGCGGGTTCCATCCCGTGGGGCGTTCCCCCGATCCGCAGACGCGGGCCAACCAACGAAAACACCCCGAGGCATGTCGCACAGCACCTTGGCCCTCCCGGCACCTGACCGGGGCTGGATCCTCAGTTCCGGCGGCTCCGAGTCGGGCCGGGACGCGGATCTGCGCGTCCTCGCGGGGAAGCGCGGCGACCTCCTCATCGCCCTGCCCGCCTCCTGCGTCTCGACCTTCCTCGTCGAACTGCCCCCCGTCGAGGAGGGGCTGCACGAGAGCATGATCCACGCCCAGATCGACAAGCGCGGCCTCTCCGGCAAAGGCGCGGCCCTCGTCGATTACGAGCGGGTCGCGCACGGCGAGCGCGGCGACACCTTCGCGGTGCGCGTCGCGCCCGACCTGCCGCCCGAATTCGTCGTCCCGGCGGCGGCGGGCTACACCACCTCGGCCGCCCTGCGCGGGGTGCCCCCCCTCTCCGGTGCCGCCACCGCCTCGATCTGGCAGGAGCAGGGCCGCCTCGTCCTCGGCGTCTTCGTCGGCGGCGCGCCTGTCCACGTCCAGGTCCTCAGCGGCAAGTCCGAGGTGGGCAAAGCGCTCGGCGGCGAGGCGAATCTGGTTCTGCTGGGGCTCAAAGGCGCGAGCCTGTTCGAGAACAGCGGCCCGTCCGAACTCGTCCTCTCCCTCGACGGGGTCTCCGAAGAGGACTTGGCCGCCTTCCGCTCTGCTTTTCCTCTGCCCGTCCGCGTCGAGGTACCCCGCCTCCCCGCGAAGGGCGAGGCGCGCGACCGTCTCCTGCCCCGCGCGGTCGTCGCCCATCGCCGCCGCCGCCGCGCCACCATGCGGAACCTCGCCTTGCTCGCCGCCGGACTCGTCCTCTACGCCGTCGTCGGTGCTTGGGTGTGGCGCGACGCCCAAGCGACGAAGCGCGAGATCGCCTCGCTGGAGCGGCGCATCGCCATCATCGAGCCCGACGTCGAGCGCGTCCGGGAGGCCGGGGAGCGCTGGCGCTCCTTGGAGCCGGCCTTCGACAAGGATCTTTTCCCCATCGTCCAGCTCAGCCGCATCACCGCCGCCCTGCCGGGAAGCGGGGTCGTCCTCCGCGAATACCGCACCTCCGGGAGCACCGTCCGTTTGCGCGGCCAGGCCCGCGACGTGCAACTCGCCAACCGCCTCCTTGAGGACCTCCAAAGCATGGACGGCTTCGGGCGCTACGAATGGCGCATGCCCAATCCTAAAGTCGAGAGGAACAACACCGCGACCTTCGAGATCGAGGGAAAACCGAAGACATGAGATCGCTGACCCCCAGGGAAAAGACGATGCTGGGCCTCTGCTTCGGCGTGATCTTCGCGGTCGGCAACGGCTTCGCGGCGCGCTCTGTGCTGAAGATCCTGCGCGGCAGCGACGCCAAAATCCAAGCATTGAAAAGCACCCTCGCCGACCACGAGATGTGGGTCGAGGAGACGCCGAAGGCCGAGGCCCGCGAACGCTGGATCGCCGCGAACATGCCGAAGACGGGGGGACACACGCTCGGGAAGCTTCAGGGCGATTTGGCGCTGGCGCTGCAGGACGAGGTCTTCAACCGCAAGCTGCGCATCGACCGCCAGAGCCTGCAGGACATCGTCCAAGGGGGCTTCTACACCGAGGTCGCCGTGCGCATCGAGGTCAAGGGGGCCGAGGCCGCGGTGATCGAGTGGCTCACCACCTTGCAAGGCCCGGACAAATTCCAGATCATCAAAGAACTCGAACTGAAGCTCGACAGCCGCTCGCGCGAGATCGAACCCCAGGCCCAGTGCGAGATCACCGTCGCCCGCTGGTATCATCCCGAGACTGGCGAGCCCGTGGCCCCGGAGGATTCCGGGCAAACTGCCTCCTCCCCCGGCCCGGCCAGCCCGCGAAGCTGAGCGAGCGCATCTCCTCCCGACATGAAAACCCCGCGACTTCTCCCCGGACTGCTGGCTGCCCTCGCCATTCCGACAGGTTTCGCAGGGGAGCCTCCGATCCCCGAACCCCCGTTGGAGGCGGACTTCGAGGCTTTGCGCAAGACCAGCCCTTTCACCCGGGTCCTCAGCCTGCCGGAGACCTACGCCCTGCGCGGCGTCGCCACGATCGACGGCCAGCGTGTCGCCACCCTTTACAATCGACAGACGAAGCAGACCCTTGTGGTCACGCCCGAGGGAGGCAACGAGGTCGGCCTCTCCCTCGTCGAGGTCACCCCCGCCCCGCAACTCGACGGAGTGGTCGCGAAAATCTCCTTCGCCGGCGACGAGGCGGAGCTGCGTTACGATGTCAGCCAGATCAACCCCGAACCGAAAGCGGGCCCCGGAGGGTCCGGTCGTCAGGGCGGCGAGCGCCGTGGCCCTTCGCCGCAGGACGTCGAACGTTTCCGGAACCTGCCCGAGGACAAGCAGGCGAAGCTGCGCGAATACATCGGTCGCGTCATGCAGAGCTACCCGAACATGTCGCGCGAGGAGCGCGGCAACCTCATCCGCGGGGCGATGGTGCGCCTCATGGACGGGCGCGAAATCGAAATGCCCCCGGCACCCGCAGACGGGCAAAGCAACCCCCGGAGAAACTCCGGCGAAAACCAAAGCCAAAACCAGAACCGGAACGCCCGAAACAACAACGGCAAAGGGCGGGGAGGAAACAGCGAGCGAAGGCGCTGATGTAAAATCCGAAATCCGAACTTGGGGCCTGTGGCGACCGCTGATTCGCGCTGATCTGCGCTGATTTTTTGTGTTTTGTTTGGGAGGTGGGAAACGGTGCCGTCCCCCTCCCGGTCAGCGGGAATCAGCGAAGATCAGCGGTCGCCGGAGGCCCACCGTGTGCCAGTCGCTTCGGATTTCGGATTTCGAGGTTCGCATTTCACCCCAGCGCCAGCAGCACCCCGCCCGCCACCGCGACGAGGGCACCGGCGATGGCGAGACGGTCGGGGCGGTCGCCTTCGGTGATCGCGGCGAGAGGCATCATCGCGATGGGCGTCAACGCGACGATCGCGAGGACGATGCCGCTTTCGAGGCTCTGCAAGGCCCACTGGAAGCAACTGACCCCGACGACCGGGCCGAACAGCGCCGCGCCGAAGAGCCAAGGCGCGACCTTCCGGTCCAGCGGCGTGCGCCAAGTCTCCCAAGTCTTCCGCGAGCCGAAGAGCCGGATGAAAAGCACCGACACCGCCGCGAACAGCAGACCCGCGACGACTCGCTGGAAGGCCGCCGTGATTCCCGATCCGTCCGCCCCAAGCGCGTGCGCCACCGCCTCGGCCTTCCGGCTGATCACCGCTCCCGTTCCTTGGCCGAAACCCGCGACGACCGCCGCGACGACCCCGGTCCAAAAGCGGCCCCGCAGGGGCGTTGCCGTTGCCGGACGCCGCCCCGGGCGCAGCGCCAGCGCCACACCCGCGAGGATGAGCCCGGCGCAAGCGACGACCCGGAGCCCCACCGCGTTCCCCAGCCAGAGCCATTCCAGCGCCATCGCGAAGAGCGGGGCGAGGCAGAGGTTCAGCAAGATCGTGAGCCTCGATCCGAGCCGCTCGTAGGCGGCGAACAAGGCCACGTCCCCGATGCCGAAGCCGATCAGGCCGCTCACGAAAAACCAGAGGAAGGACGGCCAGCGCATCGAGTCGGGCGTCAACGCGAGGACCAGCCCGCCCAGCGCCAGCGCGGCGAGGAGCAGCCGCATCAGATTTCCCCAAGCCCCGCCGAGCTTCATCGCGACCCGTTGGCCGGTCACGGCGGAGCAGGCGAAAAACAGCGTCGTCAGGATCGCGGCGATCATCGAGGGGCGGCACCGCGAGGGCGGGCGGGTTCGGAAGTTGCCAAGGCAAGAGCATCCATCCGGTTTTGTAAAGCCCGGATCGTGTGGGGGGAAGAAAAGCGAGTCGGGCAGGGCCGGAGGCAACCCTCTCAACTATCAACCATGCCCTCTCAACTCACTTCGCCTCCTCCACCTCGACGCGGTCCAGCCCGAACATGTAGCGAGGCAGGGCGGCGGGATTTGAGCCGGTGAGATGCACGTCGATCTGGAGCGGTTCGGTGGGGCTGATGTTCACCTTCTCGAAGCGGATCGGCTCGCCGGGCAGCACTTTCTCGGTGTAGAGGTCGGCTTCGCGGAGCTGGCCGTTGATGGCGACGCGGATGGTGGCGTAGTCCTTCGCGGTGGTGGGGAAGAGGGTGACGTGGCGGGTGCCGGGCTTCAGGCCCGAGACCTTCAGGGTGAGAACATCGCCGGGCTGGCCTCCGGTCCACCAGAGATGGCTGTTGCCCGACCAGCCGGGACCGAATCCGGCCATGCCCTGGGGTCTCACGCTCCCTCCTTTGACGAAGGCGCTTTCGATGAGGGCTTCGCCTTCGATGCGGACGACTCCCTCGCCCGGAGGCGGCACGGCGCTGGCGGGATCGACGGCAGGCTGTTCGCCGGGAAGCGACACCTGCGAGGGGCTGGCGAGATACTTCACGAGATCGGCGACTTGGTCGAGCGGCAGGGCGTCGAACAACCCGGCGGGCATGAGGGATTGGGGCAGTTCCTCGCGCTTTTGAACGTCGGCGAGCTTCACATCGACGGTCGCGCCGCCGGGCAGGGCGAGCTTGGCGAACTCGGGCGTCTCCCCGTGGACCATGCCGCCGAGGGTGGAGCCGTCCTTCATCGTGAAGACATTCAAAAGGTAGTCCTTCCCGACGACGGCGCTGGGGGCGAGGACGTTTTCGAGCAGGTAGCCGAGATCGCCGCGGTTCGAGCCGGTAAGGTCGGGTCCGAGGGCGACGCCTTCGCTGAAAATCTGGTGGCAGGTGCCGCAGGTGGTCGCGTAAACTTGGCGTCCCCGCGAGGCGTCGGCTTTGGCCATGACGTTGGGATTCAGCTTCCTCTTCCACGCCTCGATGGAGGCGGGAAGCTGCGAGAGGTCGATGCCGCCTCCGTCGCCGCGAACCCAGTTGCGTTCGATCAAGGTGTCAATGTCGGGATGGTTGAACCGGGCGAACTGGTCGAGGAGCACGGGCGAGACGAGGGAGGAGGGCAGGGCCTTTTCATCGACCGCCTTCAGCAGGACGAGGGCTGACTCGGGTTTCGCGGCGAGGAGGTTGATGGCCTCGTTGCGCAGGGCGAGGGGGAATTCGGCGAGGCGCGGGACGAGGGCTGCCGCCGTCTCGGCTCCGGGATGCTGGCGCAGGGCGGAGAGGGCGACGGGCTGGAGCGCGGTCTCGGACAGCAGCTCGTGGGCGAGACCGCCGAGCTCGGGATCGCGTCCGGCGGCGAGGAGATCGACGGCCTCGCGGCGAGTGTTGGCGGACTGCTTGCCGTCGCGGGCGAGTTCGCGCCATTTCGGGAAGAACTCGGGATCGCCGAAACGGGCTCCGAGCCGGGCGAGGGCTTCGGCGACGGCGGGGCTGGCGGAGGCGAGGGTCTTTCCATGCGCCTTCGCGGCGTCCCAACCGGCAGGGCGTTCGACCGGGGGCAGGTTCGCGAGGGAGGCGAGGAACTGCCCGGCCCGCTGCGCGAAGTCGTCTGCTTTTTGAGCGTTTGTCAGGGAGGTGAGGATAGCCTCGCGTCCCTCGGGGAAGACGGCGGCGCGGCGGGTGAGGAAGTCCTTCAGGTTCGGCCAAGGCGTGCGCCCAACGAGACCGAGGGCGCGGTCGGGATCGGCTTCGACGAGCGGCTCGATCCCATACCAACAGAGCAGGGGAATGTTGCGATCGTTGATGCTGCGCCCGTGACCGACGAGTCCCTCGGCGATCTTCCAGCGCTGTTCGAGCGGGAGCCGTTGCAGGAGCGAGGCGAGGTGGCGGCGAACGAAGAGGGAGTAGTCCTCGACGGCCATCGTTTCGAGCTTGGCGAGGATGGGGGCGGAAAGGGAGGTTTTCTTTTCGCCGAGCAGGGTGACGGCCCAACCGCGCACGGATTCTTCGGGATCGTCGAGCAGAATGGCGAGGCGGGCCTCGTCGAGCAGTCCGCAGACGTGGCGGGTCCAGAGGGTGCGGAGGTGCTCGCCTTCAAGGGCGACAAGAGCTTGTTCCACAGCGTTCCGGTCGAGCGTTTCGGCGGCAGCCCGCTCCTGAAGAAGCCGCTGGGCCTGTCGCGCATGGAAGGCGTTGGGGTGCGTGAGAGTGGCGACGAGTTCCGCATCGGAGCGGTCCGGAAGATCCGTCACCGTACTTTTGGCGTCTCCGTAGCGGACGCGGTAGAGGCGGCCATTGGAGCGATCCCAGATCTCGACATCGCGGTGGTGGCAGGTCTGGGGATCGGTCCAGTCGGAGAAGTAGATCGCCCCGTCCGGCCCTAGCAGAATCCCCACGCCGATGTGGTCGTGGTGGTTCGCGAGGAGGAAGTCGGGCCGGTGCCGGGCGATGTGCCCAGAGCCGTCGCGCTCCAGCGTCTCGCGCACGATGCGGTGGCCGTGGAGGTTGTGGAAGAAGGCGTCGCCGCGATACTCGGGCGGGAAGGCGTCGGCCTGATAGAGGACGAGCCCGCAATGGGCGTGTCCGCCGCCGAGGGCCGAAGTGTCGGAGGGCGCAAGCTTCCCTTTCCCCCGGACGTTGGTCCAGTCTCCTGCAAAGTGGGCGTGGTCGGCGATGGTCTTGATGTCGTCGAAGGTCCAGGGGTCGAAATGCTGCCCGGCCTGCCGCTGGTAGCGTCCGCCCTGGGAGAGGTGGTAGAAATGCGGAATGACGCAGGCGGTGACGAAGAAGTCGCCGCGCTCGTCGAAATCGACGCCCCAGGGATTGCTCGTGCCGTGGGCGTAGACCTCGAACTCGCGGGTCACGGGATGGAAGCGCCAGACCCCCGCGTTGATGGGCGCGCGCTCCTCGTCGGGCGTGCCGGGCTTGCCGACCCGCGAGTGGGTGAAGACGCCGTGGCAGCCGTAGAGCCAGCCGTCGGGTCCCCAAGTGAAGGCGTTGAGCGTCTCGTGGGTGTCCTGCCAGCCCCAGCCGTCGAGAAGGATCTCGGGCTCGCCGTCGGGCAGGTCGTTTTGGTCTTTGTCAGGGTAGAAGAGGAGGTAGGGCGCGGCTCCGACATAGACGCCGCCGAAGCCGACCGCGATGCCGCTGGCTAGATTGATCCTTTCGGCGAAGACCTTGCGGGTCTCGAAGGTGCCGTCGCCATCCGCGTCCTCGAAAATGAGGATGCGGTCCTTGCCTTCGTTGTAGTTCCCCTCCTCGCGCACCGGGTAGGTGTGGCCCTCGACGACCCAGAGGCGTCCGCGCGAGTCGAAGTTCATCGCGATGGGCTGGGCGAGATCCGGCTCGGCAGCGAGGAGATCGACGGCGAAGCCCTCGGGAACCTCCATGCGGGCGAGGGCGTCCTGCGGGGAAAGGCCGCTGCCGTAGCCATCCTGCGGTCGACCGCAGGGAACTTTCCAGCGTTCGGCAGCGGTTCGGGAAAGGGCCTCCGCGTGGTTCTGCACATGGACGGTGAGGCCCTTCTTGCTGCTGCTCACGATGTCGGGGCGCCCGTCGCCGTTCAGGTCCGCGACCTTCACCTCCACGCCGACGCCGGAATCGCGGTGGACGAGGTGGGGGATGAACTTGATCGGACCCTCTGCACCGTCGCTCGTCACCGTGTTGCGGAACCAGTAGAGGACCGGCTCCTGCAAGCCGCCGGGGTCGCGGCCCTGATGGGCGTAGTGGCGTCTGCCGGTGACGAAGTCCATGCGCCCGTCCCCGTCGATGTCGGCGAGGGCGAAGGCGTGCATCTGCGAGAAGGCCACGCCGAAGGGATTCTGCGTCGAGCTTTCGCCCATGAGGTCGTGCCGGGCGAACTTGCCGGGCTCGTATTGCTCGAACCAGCCGAGTCCCCAGGCATGGGCGTTGTATGAGGTGACGATGTCGGCGTCTCCGTCCCCGTCGAAATCGTGGACGAGGATTTGCGCCCCGCCTCCGCCGTAGGGGATGGGCGCCCATTGGTGTTTCTGCCAGAGTCCCTTGCCGGGATCGGCGGGCTGCTCGTACCAGAAGGCCTTTTCCACCACATCGAGACGTCCGTCGCCGTTGAGATCGCCGACGCCGAGTCCGTGGCCGAAGGGCGTGGCCGCTTCGCCGGTCTCGGAGATCGCGTGCCACGTCCAAGGCTGCGTCGGGTCGGCTCCGGCCTCGTAGTAGCCGTAGGCATTCTCCCTCGCGCAGACGATCTCGGGCAGGCCGCCGGGGATGAGGTCGATGAAATGCGGCGACTCGTTCGCGACCTGATCGGCGACGAGGTGCATCGTCCAGTCCGCCGAACTCGTGGGATCGCCGGGATTGAGATAGAGCCGAGCCTCCTTGCCGGGGAAGCCGAAGACGAGGATGTCGTTTTTCCCATCGCCGTCGATGTCGTGGATGAAGCTGAAGAAGTTGTCGGAGTAGCCCCTCTCCGCGACGAAAGGCTCGCCCGAGGTGAAGCGCCGCGCCTCGGCGAAGTCAGGTCCGGCGAACCAGAAGGGGCCGTAGGCGAGATCGGGATGCCCGTCGCCGTTCAGATCGCCGACCGCCGCGCCCTCCGCGTGGAAGTCGGGGAGGAGCTGGGTGGAGATCCAAGCCTCGTCGGCGAGGGCCGTCGCGGAAAGCGAGAGCCAAGCCAGTCCGCAGGCGGGCAGGGGAAAACGTCGGGGGAGCTTCATCGAGGCCGGGGGTATTTGCAGAAACCCTTCGTCCGGACAAGGCCGCGTTCTTGGATGGCTTGGACGGATTTTATGCGGATTCGGTCGTTTGGAGGACCGATGAATCGGACCCGTCAGACAAATCGCTCGACAAAACGACCAAAAAATGAAATCATTTGAACATGCCTTCCGGCGACGACAGTCCACTGCTCCTGCATGGCGGCTATCGGCATCTGCGCAGCTACAAGGTCGCCGAGGCGGTCTACGATGCCACGGTGGTCTTTTGCCGCCGGTTCATTCCCAAGTCGGACCGCACCCACGACCAGATGGTGCAGGCGGCGCGCAGCGGGGTGCGCAATATCAGCGAGGGCAGCGGTGCGGCGGCGACCTCGCGCAAGTCGGAGATGAAGCTGACGAATGTCGCGAGAGCCAGCCTGAACGACGAACTGCTCTAGTAGTCCGTCAGCTCTAAACGTGTGGATAGAGTGAAGAGAGCTTGATCCTCGCATCTTCGCATGTGAA
>ERZ761602.1918-NODE-1918-length-35226-cov-6.693099_pt1 | contig 35226 bp, 35 predicted proteins | sample MGYA00512165_ERZ761602 | MGnify/ENA primary metagenome ERZ761602 (study PRJEB28899, sample SAMN02445085) | bioreactor sludge metagenome | biome: EBPR sludge; isolation source: Thorneside wastewater treatment plant | place: Australia: Brisbane, Thorneside...
CCTTCAATTTGTATATACAATATGTATATACATTAATATTGATAATTATGGATGCTATATATAATTTTAGTGGAACATCAAAAAGGCGGTCTTATTGGGCGAGCGACTAGTTGCAAAAGCAGTTAGAGAACGAATTTAATCGCGGTTCCGGCAATATTAACATCACGCCAACCGCCGGCCGAATCTTTAACGCTGTCGCGCAGATAATAAAAAGTAGCGTGCACAGATTCAGAGAGACGCGTCTTAACTCCCGTGTAAAGCCGGTTCTCAACCAGCCCGCGGCGATGAGATTCAAAATACAGTTCATCGCTGACATAAGGCTGAATTTCAAAACGGGTCCATTTCCAGGGAGCCGTAATGGTGATCATATTCCGATAGCGCAGACTGTCCCGCGCGGCTTCTTTGCCGCGCAAATCAATGGCGTTTTTGTCTTCGATCTTCCAGCCCTTCACCGTCATTTGGGGCGTCACATAAAAATGTAGTCGCGATTCCCAATACCAAATATCTTTCTTTCCTTTTTCACGCGTATTCCGCACCTGGGAATAATCGGCCCCGAGGACCAAATTTTTCCAGGGCTGATAAGCTCCGCCCGCGCGGGTTTCGGCGTAATAAAGACCCTGGTGTTCCCGAAAGCGCAGATTTTCACCGATGGCAACTTTCCATTTTGAATTCAGCTTTTTTTCAAAATCGGTTCTGAGCCACACGCCGAAATCACCGTCTTTTAAGCGTGATGCCTGTGCGGGCAGAGCGAAAAGAAAGCAAGCGGCCAAAAAGAACAGAGCGGCTTTATTTTTCAAATTTTTATTCCTTAATGTCAGGCTCAACAAGTGTGGCCAGCTGCGCGAGTGACTCCTGCCAGCCCAAATAACACACCTCAACCGGAATTACCGTGGGTATATTTTCCTGCACAATGTTCACCTCGGTTCCGCAAACAACCTGTTTGAGATCAATCGTCACCATCATTTCACCCGGCATATTCGGATCATCAAATTTATCCGTATAACGAAGGCGCTTACCGGGAATAAGCTCAAGATATTTTCCCCCGAAAGAATGCCCCTGGCTCGTCGTGAAATTGGTGAAAGACATTTTGAAAGTACCGCCCACCTTGGGCTCCAGGTGATGCACTTGGCAGGTAAACCCATACGGCGGAATCCATTTCGCAAGCGCATCCGGATCTAAAAATGCGCGATATGCCTTGTCCGGTGTGGTTTTCAATACGCGATGCAGTTTGACTGTATTAGCCATTTCATGCTCCTTAATTACTTGGTAGCCAAAACATTCAAGCCGGAACACCTGTTCCGGACCAGTGGTCGCATGACCGCCAGGCGCCATTTTCATAAATAATATCACCATCCAAAGTCACTGAGTCAACATCGGCAAACACATCGACATGATGTCTCGCCGTTCGGCGCGAAAAAGCAAAGCTGGGCTTGCTGTAAACCGAATGCTTGGCGCCCAGCGATAAATGAATGCCGCACATGCGCTCATAAGTTCCGATATCGGCCACCGTGCGGTCTTTTGTAAAAGCGCGGTTTAAACCAAAGCCAAGTTCGCGCACCCACACTTCATTTTCATCGGCCACGATATTCGCCAGCACTTCATTAAATTCGGGTGTCGCATCCAGCGTGTCGGTCACGCGGCCCTTTTCGATAATCAGCGTAATCGGTTTCGCGGGCTTGTTCAAAATAAACCCCGTACCGCAAAAAGCGAAGATGCGCACGCGGCCGTTTACATTCTCAAGCGTCTTGGCTTCGGTGAAAACTTCGCCGATCGGAAACATTCCGCCGATATTTTTCATGCCGGTGTAATCGCCCACATTCAGTTTCGTGGGTTCGAACCCGCCTTCATAAACCAGCTTCTCACCGCCGCTATTCACAATGCCCACTTTGGCGCGATCGATCAATTCTTTCAACGCCTGCCCCGCCCCGCGGTAATACGCCGCATCATAGGCTAAGGAGTCGACATAATAGCCAATCTCATCGCCCGTCATCACATCGAGATGCGGATGCTCAATGGCTTTGATCGAAAGATTGAAAAGCTCGACCCGAATGCGGAATTCACTTAAACGAAAACTGTTCGATTGAATCATCACCGCCAAATCACCCGCTTTGAGTTTTTTAAAAATCTCAAGCAGCTCATTCGGCTGAATGTCGGCAAAATTAATAAACTGAGCGTGCGGAATCGCCCGCCGATAAGCCTCCGTAAGCAGAATTGATAATTCACAACCTGTGTCAAACACCACCACCGCCGCCTCTTTGTCAGAGTGATGGAAAGACAACCGCAGAATATCTGCAATGTGTTTATGCGCGATAGCAACCAATTCGGATGTCTTACTATTTGCGGTCATTTTAAATTAAGCCGCATGCAAGGCTTCCAAAACCGCTTCCGGTTTGGCCTCGGCAACACGCAGCAAAGCAATCGCGGCACCTTCGGGGTAAGTCCGGCCTTGTTCCCAGTTCCGCACCGTGGCAACACTCACGCAAATCATTTTTGCAAAATCAGTTTGCGTCAAGCCCAGCTTTTGGCGGATTTCTTTTACTTTCATTGCTTTATAGTGAAAAACCCGCGACGGCTTTCTTTCGCCGCGCATAATTTCCCCGGCCTGTTTAATCCCAAGCAACAGCTCTTTAAATTGTTTGTCATCCATAAACTTATCCTTTCAAATATCGAGCAGCGAAATCTGCCAGCAAAGCTAATTTGTTGCGATCTAAATCTTCTTTTTTTGTTTTCTGATAAATGTTGATCATATAAATTCGATAATCCCGCAAATAAAGATAATAAATAACCCGAATGCCGCCGCTTTTTCCTTTTCCCCGAAGACCCCATCGCAGCTTCCTTATTCCTCTTCCGCCCGGAATAAGTGCGCCCGCCACGGGATAGCGGACCATGAATGTCTGTAAATCAGCATATTCATCATCCGTTAAAATACCCGTTAACTGCCTCGAAAAAATATCCACTTCAACAAACTCAAAATCCACGCAGCTCTCCTAAAATGCTACGCTAATAGCGTAGTAGTGTCAAATATTTATATTTCATATTATATATGCTTTTATCCCATATTTGAAGCAAAAGAAAAAGCCGGGAAAAACTCCCGGCGGGGCAACATTAACCGTTAAAAAATAAGCCGCCCTCTCCGGGGACAGTACGTTTTTTTACTCAAAGAAATGAGCGAAGCGCTCAGCATTCTTTTTAATCCACGCATCTGCAACGGTTGTTTCATCAACCGGCTTATTGGCTTCTTCGCTCATGCGCTTCTGTAGTTTTTGAATACAAAGAATTTCTTCAGCCATTTTTGCCATAAACTGACTTGCTTTATCTTTGAATGCGATCCCCACCCGAAAACGCTCCGGATTTCCCTTTTTCACCGAATAGCAAACTTCTCCGGTCAGCTTGAAAACATGATCGTTCAGCGGAATTTCGATAGTAACTATTTGCCCAGGCAAAAAGTTTTTTTCATAATCGATACACAGCCCTCCGAGAGACACATCCACCGTCTGCGTCACCACAGACTTTTCTTCACAAATCTTAATCGGGTAATGATACGGATGGCGGTAAAAGCTTCGTCGATTATTCATTTCACTTCCGCTTGTTTGTTATTTACGATTTAGGTTTAAGAAGAGTACCTTCTATTGCCTGAAATACAAATGCGCGGTGAAAATAGATCAAATCTGATAGCTAAAGTCTAAAAACCATAGCTAAAAGCCTATCAATTAACCTTCAACCTTTTAGATTAAACCTCTAACCCCTCTTGCCTGTCCCCAGGGCCTGTGGTGAGCCCTTCAGCGTTGCTCAGGATAAACCCCGCCGAACCATAAACGGTACCTTTTTCGCGATTATCCACCTTTAACATGCAAAGGATGCGGGCCTTTGTCTGCATCCGGCATAGCATAATAATATTCCGGCTCGGCAATTTCATCCGGCTTCTGCGAAAAATACCACGCCGCCCCAAACCCCGCAAAAACCAATCCGAAAATCAAAAACAACAAACCCAGCTTCAATAATTTTTTCAAAACTTATCTGTCCCCGAGGTAAACGGTACCTTTTATTCTCATTCCGATTTCTGCTGAATTTTTTTAAGCATATACAGAATATACTCACCAATATAAACAATATACTCTTGATGAGCGTAGCCATTAAATGGGGAATGAAATGCGTAAGTCACTCTTAAAGTATCATTATAATCTGGATCGGAATGAGCACCCTCTTTGTCAGCAACAGATCGAACGAGCTCCCCTACTGTAATCTCCTCATTAAATAACGGTTGATTAAGCCAATCTACAATGCTCAATCTATCTCCTTCGCTATCAAACGGAATCCCGCTCCAGGTTGCACCGCGACAGGTATCAGCACGATAATCCAGGGACGGAAGGAACGAATTGCTCGAAGATAATGGTGATTTCATTATGGGATGAAAAGTCGCTGATGGATAAAGCCGTTGAAGAAGCGGGTCATTATTTTTACTTCGACAAAGAAGCTTGCGCAATTCAACAGCAATTGCGCGATACGCTGTGTTCAAGCGCCCTCGATAAAAAAGCGCGCTATAGTCTTCTAACGCATCTATCGATGCTCGCATATCATGAACTGACTTGCTTAATTCTTTCATTAAATAAGCTATTTATCTAATTTTTCCATTCAACCCGACACTTTTAGAAATGTTCCGAGCTCTGTGTTTGTTATTTACGATTTAGGCTTAAGAAGAGTACCCTCCATTGCCGGAAATACAAATGCGCGGTCAAGGGCAAGGCTGCCCTTATTAGATCATGTTCCATATCGCTATATTTTGCTCAATTGCCGCATGGCTTTAAAGGGAAGTTTCCCTTAAACCCTCTTTTCACCTCGGGCCAGTGAGGCTTTAGTCCTCATCGCCGCGCGGGCTCGTGTGGTCGTAGACCACCGACAAGCGTAAATCGTACTGAGTACAACGTAAATCGAAGTACTTTGTACGCTTTACCTTTTTCTAGAAAAACTTATCCACCTTTAACATGCAAAGGATGAGGGCCTTTGTCTGCATCAGGCATAGCATAATAATATTCCGGCTCGGAACTTTTATCCGGCTTCTGCGAAAAAACCCACACCGCCCCAAACCCCGCAAAAACCAATCCGAAAATCAAAAACAACAAACTCAGCTTCAATAATTTTTTCAAAACTTATCTAACCCTTCCCTGTGGACGGCGTCCCGTCTTCTTTAGGCTCTCTTACTAAAAAATCTCCAATAAACCCAATAAGAAAAATTAAAATAAGAAATGCATACACACGATTTGTTTCAAATAGTCTTTTTTCATTTAACAAATCATTCATGGTTCCATATGAAACAAAACTGCCATCTGTATGTATAAACAAAACAATCGGCAACAAGGGCTTCCCTCCCGTTGCAACGCCTGCGCTTTTAATGTCTCCAATTAAGTATGTGCTCTCAATGCACCGCAATGAGACAGAATTGGCTTCCTGGGGACGCAGCATGCCTTTTACCTCATCAAATTGTTTTTTTTCTTCTGCCGCACCATCAGCGCATCTAGTTCTGTGTTGATGCTCTCGGGTCAAGTCGCGCAAGTGAATAATCCCTCTATCAAGGTCAGGCCAGAACGTTTTCGAAACAACATCCTGCACATTCGAAATGCTATAAAGAAATGTTGCCAAAGATGCAAAAGTAACAAGTGTTACAAAAAAAAATTTGGAAAATATAAAAACACCTTTCAAAGGCGCTTTTGCACTACTGTCAGAGTTAACTGTCTTGTTTATGATTTTTTCTTCTATTGTTTTAGAACGGACCTCCAAGATAATAAAAAAAGCAAAACCAAAAATCACCCCTACTAGCAATAAATAGTTCAATCTAAAAAGTTGGCCCGCTCCAAGCCCCAATAAAACGCCTGTTATTTGACATATTAAAAATTGGAGCCATCTATTTGCTTTTGGCCAAATACCAATTGGTGGCGAGTCGACACTTTCAGGCCCTGCCCATGTTTGAAAGTGTCTATATCTGTACAGAACTAAAGACATAATAAAAAGAATTCCTGCTCCGAACTCCAAAACAAAAAACTGCATCCACCTTGTATCAATGACCCAATTTGACGCCTGATTAGTCCTTAGGCCTAATTCATGCGCAGCATAGAGAACTGCTGTAGCAACTGCTATTCCGATTGAAGGAACCTGCCAAATTAAAGAGTTAAAATGACGATAGGTTTCACTTAGTTTTTCGTCTGTCATAGACTTCCTTCATTTTTCTCAGAAAAATTTAACAGGGTTCGGAACATTTCTAAAAAGTGCCGGGTTCAAATTCGCAGAAATTATAGACCCGAACAGACCGAAGGCGAAAGACTAAAGACAGGCGACCAAGGCGAGATTTACGAGCCGATGGAGCAAAAAAGACAGGAAACGCCGCGGGCAGACCTGCCAAGGCTTTCACCGCTGACAGCCCCCACCCCCTTTTGCCTCAGAAAGCTCAAAGAAGAAACATCTCGAAGGCGAGTTCCAAGCGAAGCATTGGCTGTCTGAGCCGGCGAGATGTTGCTTTTTGATCGGAACCAATATCAAAAACGGTACCGGGTACCAAGGGGACAGGTTAAATCCCCAGAAATTATAGACCAAACAAGCGCCGGAACGCGAGGTTTACGAGCGAGAGGAGCTACTTAAAACAGGAAACGCCGCGGGCAGACCTGCCAAGGCTTTCTCCGCTGACAGCCCCACCCCCCTTTTTGCCGAAAGAACTCAAAGAAGAAATCTATCGAGGGCGAGTTCCGCAGCGTAGCGAGGACTGTTTGAGCCAGTGATAGGTTTCTTTTTGAGCTTCTGGATTCCCGCCTGCGCGAGAATGACAAGATCCCTGATCAAGTCAGGGATGACACTCAGTTAAACCGAGTGATGATGAAAGACAATGCCGCTTGCGAGTTTTGGGTAGAAGTAGGTCGACTTCTGCGGCATTCTCTCCTGCACCGCACCCAGCTTCTCAAGCATAGCAATCGGAGCAGCTTTAAGGATAAATGCGGCTTCGGCTTCGCCGGAACGCACGGCTTCGATCGAAGGCTTGGCTTCATGTTCAAACTTCAAGTTACCTTCCCACTTATCAGCGGGAAAGTTAAGAAGCTTGCTGAAAACAAGATAACCGAGAATGTTCACATTGAGATCAAGGCAAACATCGGGTTTGTCCCAACCGAGAACTTTTTTTGCGGCTTGCGGATCTTTAAGCGTGAGCAAATAAGACTTATCTTTGAAAACGAGACCGATGCGCACCGGTAAATCAGCGCCTGTATCAAGTGTATTTTCGATTTTTTCAGCGGCGATTTCTTCCACATTGAACTGGGTCTTCAGAACTTCAAGCATCTTGTCTTGAGGAAGCGTGAGCTTGATCATGAGGCGATGCGTCGGCATAACCATAAAACCAGGGTCACTAAAAGAAACAAATGCCATCAAAGTGTAATCGTAAGGCTGAGCGCTTTTCGGTGGTGTCTTCTCTTCAGCGCGCTTGAGCTGTGCGTATTCAAGCGATGTTTCATAACGATGATGACCATCGGCGATATAAACTTTTTTATCTTTGAAGCTTTCGGAAATTTGCTGGCAAAGTTTGTGGTCGCTGACAACCCACATGGTTTGACCGATGCCGTCTTCATCAACAAGATCAAAAACGGGCTTGCCTTGCGCGGCGCTTGAAATCAGCTTATGCGTTTCGCCGCCCTGATCTTTATAAAGGCCGAATACAGGTGAAAGATTGGTGTGAATTTTTTTGATCAAATTCATACGGTCAGCGCGCGGGCCTTTCAAAGTGATTTCATGCGGAATGATGAGACCTTTTTCAAACGGCTCGACTTTGATTTTTCCGAGAAGCGCGGTGCGTTCGCGTACTTTTCCGTCCGGCGCTTTATAAGACTGGCGGTAAACATAAAAGCACGGATTGTCATCGCGCATAAAAATCTGCTCTTGAACCCAAGAGTTGAAAGTTTCGGCGGCACGGGAGTAAGTGTTAAAAGTATCGTTATCCGCGGGTTCTTTTTTATTGAGAATGAGGCGGACGACATTGAACGGCGACAAACCGTAAAGGTGATCTTGCTTTGCCGGTGAAATAACGTCATACGGCGGTGCGATGACTTTTTTGAAATCGACGCGCGACGGGTTGTACCGGTAGGCGCGAAAAGGTTTTACATCGAGCTGATCTGTCTGTGTGGCTGTGTTCATAAGAGCGCAGATTATAAGAAAAGAAAGCTTAAAGATCAACGCAAAGTTAAGAGCCGTCCGTCCGTTCTTGCGGCCTGCTCGGACAGCTGCGTCCTGCGGCGCAGAACTCGCATTCCTGCAAGAACGGCACAGACTATCAGCTCTCAGAGGGGGGGGCTATAAACGGAAAAGCGCAAAGCGCTTTCAGTTGAGTTGTTTATGCTGGCTCGTCGAGCTTGAGGATGTGATAAAGAATTTGGTGGTAGATGGGAAAATCCTGCAAGTTGTTATGCCCCGCTCCGGGTACGGAGAAATGCTTGTGCGGGGCTTTGGCTAAGGGAGAAAGCCTCAGGGAGTGTTCATAAGGCACGGTTTTGTCTTCGGTGCCATGCACCAAATATATGGGGCTTTTCGATTCGGCAATCCATTTGTTATTCGGAAATTCATAATTCAGAAGAAAGTCGGGTAAAAACGGATAGCGAATATCTTTCATTGCGGCAACATCGTAAAACGACGCGATCATGACCGTCACTTTGGGCTGATGCTTCGAAGCCAAATATGCCGCGGGCACGGCGCCCATGGAACGGCCCGCGAAAACAATTTTATTTTCGGGGTATTTTGTGCGCGCCCATTCGTAAATACGGTCAATATCCGCCAAAAACTGCGCTTCGCTTGTGACCTTGCCCGTGCTTTTACCGTAACCGCGATAATCGGGAATAAAATAATCGTATCCGCGCGAGGTAAACACATCAGCTGATTCGCCGAATTGCTGAGAGCGCTCCGCGTTGCCGTGAAAAAATAAAATGATCCCCTTCGGCTCTTCTATCTGCGCGGGATAGTAAAGACCATGCAGTTTGGCGCCATCCACTTCAATCCAGACTTCTTCGAAAGGAATATCGAATGAATATTTAAAATCAGCCGGTGTGTGATTGCCCGGAAAAAGAATTTTATCTTGCTGGGAATAAAGATACCCGCAAGCAGCGGCGTAACCCAAAGCCGCCACGATCAAAACCCGCACTAAAATTTTACAAATCGTCTTTAACATTCTGTTTCTCTTTTATTTTCCGTCCTGATTTGTTTTTTGGAGTCTGCGAAGCTGAAGCTAAAAATCTTGCTGTTTCAAAAGGGAATGCCGTGCAAACGGAAGGTTTCTGTTTTGAAACAGTTTAGATTTTTGCGAAGCCGACAGAGCAGCCGACAAAAAACAAACAGGACACGGTCCCGCCGACCCGAGGCGAAAGAGGGTCTAAGGGATGCTTCCCTTACCCCACTCTACTTCCATCGTCGAGTTGTCTCTCCGGCCCAATCAATGAAAGCATCGTTTTCTCTGCATTCGATGCCGCCAGCAACATCCCGTTCGACTCCACGCCGCGGATGACGGAAGGTTCGAGATTATTGACGATGACAATTTTTCTGCCGCGTAATTCATCTTCGCCGTAAAACTTTTTCACACCGGCAACAATTTGCTTCTTTTCGGAGCCGACTTGCAGTTGAAGTACGTACAAGCGGTCGGCGTTCGGATGCGGAGCAACGTCCAAAACGGTTGCGACGCGTAAATCCAGCTTGCCGAAATCTTCAATTTTAATTTTTTCCATACAATATAAGTCCTTTTTTCATTTGTTGAATATCAACAGGAGAGAAAATACAATACTTGCCGATTGAAGTCATTATTTCATTTAATCTAAATTTACCGAGGAGATTTCTGTGCTCAGAGAAAAACTGTACCCCAAAGTTGTTTCCATTTTAAACAGCTGGGCCGATGCTTTAAACCGTAAAGGTGTTACGCCGAATCAACTCACCATTGCCGGCGTGGCCTTGAGCTTTTTAGCGGGCTTTTGTTTTTCAAACAGCGCCTTGCTTGTGGGTGCCCTTTTCATGGCATTGGGAGGGGTTTGTGACGCGGTGGACGGCCCTTTGGCGCGGCTTTCGGGCAAAGAATCGAAGTTCGGCGCTTTTTTTGATTCGACCATGGATCGTTTCGCGGACGGATTTCTGTTCGGCGGCATTGCTCTGCACTTTTTTAATCAGGACGAGCCGTTTTGGATCGCGGTTTCGATCGGATTAATTATTGCCTCATTCGGTGTCAGCTATGCCAAGGCACGGGCTGAAAACTTCATTGAAAAATGTTCGGTGGGTGTTTTTACCCGTGAAACGCGCTGGGCAGCCGTGGGGATCGGTATCCTGCTTCCCTTTTTGCTGAAGCCCTTACTGCTCATTTCTTTCGTGGGCTCCGTATGGACGGTTTATCAGCGGATTATGTACACGAAAAACACGCTTGAGCGCCCCGCTTCCGCTGAAGCAGATGCCGCGCTTTAAGCTTAGAACAAGCCCCAAAGAACTTCGCTTTACCGGGTTCTTGGCTCTTTGTTTTTTATCTCTTGTTTTAGCAAGCTTTCCGGCTGCCGCCGCGGAGCCTAAAACCGTCCTTGAGCTGAAGCAGGCCACGGATACTTATTTTAAGAATAAGAACTGGACGCCTTTCGCCGCGTCAATCGAACTTCTCTTCTACAAAGAAAACGGCGCGCAAAGCCGCTGTACAGGTACTTTGCTGTTTGATCCGCTCCGCAAAAAACTGCTGATGGATTGCATGGGTGAATCGGGCTTGCCGGTTTTTATTTTTAAAAATGATGACCTGGAATTTATGCTGTATGTACCGGGAATGAACCGCGCGTGGTTCGGCAATATGTATGAGCTGGAGTACTCACCCGACTTTGACAGCCATCTGAAACCGCTCGACCTTTACCGCGCGGCGTCACCCGAGCCTTTTTCGGAAGATCAGGCTATCAGCGCCAATGGAGTTGGCGAAGGCATGGAGATTGAAATCGCGAAACCTTATCAAACAATTCGCTACATGGCGCGGCGGATTATTTTGAACCATCACGGGCAAGTGGAACATGAAACCTTTTTGACGCCTGACGGCACGGCGACCACGGTGATTGTGCGCGAGAAATTTAAGAAAATGAAAAATAAATTCGACGGAATTAATACCCGGTTTTATTACGCGCCGCAAACGATTCTCACCCACCCCGAGACAGAAGACCGCACAGTGATGAACATTTCAAATGTGACTCTGCACGCGGGCTTTCCGGATGAGGCCTGGGAAATGGAAATTCCGGAGTCGGTTCCGATCGATGAGATTGCCCCGCCGGCGCAGGTTTAAAGAAGCAAGAAATCAGCCGAGCGAGATGCGTTCGGCGGAAGCACCTGAGGAATTGCGCTTGCGATAAAACGCGATCTGCTTTTCGCCCGATTTCCACGCAAAGAATACGCGCTCTCCGCGCAATTCCCCCGGAAAATCGATCAGCCCCTGATCCATACTGCGTAAAATACAGCCGAGACTGATCAGCTCATCAATCTCTTTAGATAACTCAAAAATAGTTTCCTCGAGGTTTTGAATGTCTTTTTCAAGATCGCCGGCAAAAAGATCCGAGTTTTTTTCCTGGTCCGCGTTTTGAACCAATTCCTGCACAAAAACAGCGTCATGAACCCGGAGATAAACCGAACGTTTTTCGCAAACCAGCGCGAAGCGGCGCGCCACATCGGGAAGCATTTGATTGACCTGCTCAAGCGTGAAGGATTTGGACATGTGAGAATTATACCTGCGGTTGGAATTTAAGGGAAGTTTCCCTTCACCCTCTTTCATCTCAAGTGCCGAATGGCTTTATTTCCTCACCACCGGAAGGGCTTGCGCCTCCGGAGCCGGCGCGGGCTCCGCAAGCCTGTTTCAAAACGCTTGTTCCGGTTCATGATTCTGTTTCATTCGGCGAAGGAAACCTTCCGCGGATGGAACGCGGCTTTCCTTTCACCTCATTCGCAAGAATCACTCCCTTCACTGCGCATGTTTTTCAACACAGCTTGCTGGAACAATAAGAAAAAAACAACGGCTTAAAACAGCTTCCAAGAACTTAAATCCGCGAAGAAGCTACAAATTGGAAACCAATTCAAACCGGTCAGGCTGGCTGATTTGATTCCAATAATTCAAAATGAGCCGGATACAAGGCTTGAGCGAGCGGTTGAGGAGGCGTATGTGACTAATACGTTGACGAGAACCGCGCAGCGAAAACGCGGTAGACGGCCATTTTCAATTATTGGAACGAATCAGCAGTTTGGTCGGACCAAAAGGCGGGTATCAACCCCCCCTGATCCGCAACTCTGATCACATTCGTGTCGCTTAAACGGCTGAACGCGCCGCACATTTTTCCGGCAACAGCCAGCGCGCTGAAATTATATTTTTTATAATCCCAGTCAACTTTACCGTCAAAAACCTTGGGCACGGTGGTGGTCGGCACGGCGACAAACTCCTGCATGACGGCATTTTCATTCATCGCCCAGGAAATGGTTTCATTCCAAATGTCATCAAACGTATCGGCTCCCACGCGGATTTCACGGCGCGTGTCTTTGCGCGACGGTTTCACCACCAATGAGTCTTTTTCATCTTTCAAAAAATCAACCAGGTACATTTTTTGATGACCGAAAAAATCCTCCGCGTCGGCAACCTGCCGCGTCCACGGTAAATGCTCATGTTTGATTTGGTTTTCAGACTGCGTAAAAAATGAATCAAAGTAAGGGTGCGTCAAAATGGAGAGCATGCCTTTGTGACTGCCAATCGCGGAACGCAAAGGATTGACGACGCATACGGCGCGCTCACGGTAAGCGTTTAAAAAATCCTGGATTTCATCGCTGTGCAAAGCCAATTCATCCACCAGCGCGCGGCGGTAAATCAAATGCACGCGGGTTTCTTTGGAATAAAGTTTGCCGCCTTTAAAAGTAAGTTCACGGGGATCAACAATCAGAGTACGATAGCCGCGCTCTTCGAAGCGTTTTTGCAAAAGCACAAACTCCGGGCGCGTGCGAACATTCTTCCAGTCCATGATGCCAATCGTGGGAGTTTCAAACCCGCCAAATTCTTCATAGACACTGAGCAAGGCGTTTAAAATATCATCGGCCGGACGAAAAGGCTCCAGCGCGTGCTCCTCCGCGAAGGCTTTAAAGAGCGGATCGGCAAGCAAGTGGTCGGATAAAAGAGACGCGTACGCCGCGCCCACCGGTGAATCGCAGTTAAACTCGGCAAACTTGAGCCGCCCGCCTTCTAAAATACCGTCAAAGCGCGCAAAAATAACCGCGGAAGAATAGCCGGGGTCGATTTTAACCAGCTCTTCAATTTCGGGCGTCAGACGAAAATAGCGTGCAAAACGATTATCTTCAAAGTACACACGAATAGCGTTATTAACCACTTGCTGCATGGACGAAGTAACGCGCTTCACCAAATGCATTTGGCGCGGAGCGAGAAAAAGCGGCTTGAAAAAAGACGGGATGGAATTTTTTCCGTACTTTAATTCGGATTCGTCAATTTTCTTTTGAAACGCGGCGATGGATCGCATCGCCTCCACGGGTTTTGCTTTGAGGTATTCGTCGTAGGCGTGATCGAGGTTGTCGGTCATTATCTTTTCAGGGCGTCACGAACCGTGACACCAAGCAAGGCCGGTGACGGAGCAATAAACACGCCGGCGGCTTTAAGACACGCAACCTTATCTTCCGCTTTACCGGAACCGCCTGAAATAATCGCGCCGGCATGCCCCATACGCTTGCCTTTCGGCGCGGTGGCTCCCGCGATAAAACTAATCACCGGCTTCTTCACATTCTTTTTGATGAATTCCGCGGCTTCTTCTTCCGCGCTGCCGCCGATTTCACCAATCATCACAATGGCTTCGGTTTCGGGATCTTTATTGAAAAGATCAAGCACGTCCACAAAGTTCGTTCCGATAATCGGATCGCCGCCGATACCCACGCAGGTGGATTGACCGATGCCCAATTCTGTCAGCTGCCAAACCGCTTCGTAAGTCAAAGTGCCGCTGCGTGAAACCACGCCGACAGGCCCTTTTTTATGGATATAGCCGGGCATGATGCCAAGCTTGCATTCTTCGGGAGTAATTAAACCAGGGCAATTGGGTCCGATTAAACGGGTATTTTTACCCGCGAGAGTCGGCTTGATTCTGGCCATATCAAGCGCGGGAATTCCCTCGGTAATACAAACAACAAGTTCAATCCCCGCGTCAACGGCTTCCTGCACCGCGGCAATCGCGAATTTCGCGGGAACATAAATAATGGAAGCGTTGGCGCCGGTTTTTTCGCGGGCTTCTTTGACAGAATTAAAAACAGGCACATCACAAACCGCTTTTTGTCCGCCTTTGCCGGGAGTAACACCGCCGACAATCTTAGTACCGTATTCCACCATTTTTTCGGCATGAAACGCGCCGTGTGTTCCCGTAATACCCTGAACCAAAACTTTTGTGTTTTTATTGACTAAGATACTCATACTTATTTAACCTTCTTCAATTCTTCGACCACTTTTTTGGCGGCTTCTTTAAAATCAGAAACCGAGAAAAGCTTTAAGTTGGACTTCGCTAAAATTTCACGGCCCTCTTTGGCATTCGTGCCCTCGAGGCGCACCACAATCGGCGTGCGGTCAAGTTGAGCGCGGCGGTCCGGTGACAATGTTTCAACCGCCTGCAAAATTCCCTTCGCGAGAACATCACAGCGCATAATGCCGCCGAAAATATTAATCAAAATCGCTTTCACGCGCTTGTCGCTTAAAAGAATATTAAACGCCGCCGCGACTTTTTCCTGACTGGCTCCGCCGCCCACGTCTAAAAAGTTGGCCGGCTCCGCGCCTTCATACTTAATAATATCCATCGTCGCCATCGCGAGACCGGCGCCATTCACCACGCAGCCAATTTCGCCGTCAAGACCAACATAGCTCAAATCAAATTTTTTGGCTTCCGTCTCACGGGTGTCATCCTGCGAAGGGTCATACATGATGGCAATTTCAGGGTGGCGGAAAAGCGCGTTGTCGTCGAAGTTAATTTTAGCGTCAATCGCCAAAAGTTTGCCGTCATCCATAATCGCAAGCGGATTAATTTCAATCAGCGACACATCCAGCTCAATAAAAATTTTGGAAAGCGCGATAAACACATCCGCCAGCTGTTTCTGATACTTTTCATCTTCGATCAGTTTGGCTCCGACTTTCAGCGCGTCGGCTTTAGCAAGCCCGGTTTGAATCGAAAAAAAATGGCGAACCATTTTTTCAGGATGATGCGCGGCAACTTCTTCAATATCCATTCCGCCGGCAGAAGACGCGATTAAGCAAGCCTGACAAGTTCCGCGATCGAGAACAATGCCGACATAAAATTCTTTTTTAAGACCAAGGGAAGACTCCATCCAAATGGAATGAATCGGCTTGCCTTCGGGTCCGGTTTGCGGAGTAACGAGATTTTTTCCGAGCATTTTTTCGGCAAAAGCTTTAACGTCTTCGGGGGTTTTGGCGATTTTAATTCCGCCACCTTTTCCGCGGCCGCCCGCGTGCACCTGAGCTTTCGCGGCAATAATTTGCCCCGGTGTAAAAACCGCTTTCGCGGCGGCGTAAGCTTCGTCCGGATTTTTGGCTAAGCGGCCGGACGCGACGGGAATGCCGTATTGTTTAAAAATATCTTTGGCTTGGTACTCATGTATATTCATTGGTGTGTAACGGCTGTTGAAAAAAATTCATCCGCGTCGCTCTAAGCTTCGCACCTAAATCTTTTTGAACAGCCTTTCCTTATAAAAAAGCTGTTTATTATCTCTTGTCGATCGGAATGTAGTGTTCGTTCATTGGGCCGGTATAAATCGCCTCGGGGCGAATCAAACGGTTATTGCCCAACTGCTCCATCACATGCGCCGTCCATCCGGAAACCCGGCTTGCGGCAAAAATCGTTGTAAAAAAATCAACCGGAAAACCCACGGTGTAAAGCACGTAGGATGAAAAGAAATCCACGTTACATGGAATTTTTTTGATCGCGTGCACGGATTTTTCAATGTTGGCGGCCATCTGAACCCATTTTTTTTCGCCGCCCTGACTGGTCGCCAAAGCTTCCGCAACGCCGCGGAAAGCGGTCGCGCGCGGATCCACGTCTTTATAAACACGGTGTCCGAAGCCCATGATTTTTTTCTTAGCAGCAAACGCGTCTTTCACGTATTGCTCGGCTTTTTCAGGTTCCCCAATGTCCAGAAACATCTGCATCACATTCTGCACCGCGTTGCCGTGTAAATCACCTTTTAAAGCGCCGATCGCGGCAGTAATGCCGGAATACATATCGGAAAGAGTTGCTACCGTAACGCGCGCGGAAAACGTTGACGCGTTAAAGCCGTGATCGGCGAGAAGAATCAAATACGTATCAAGCGCTTTTTCCATTTCAGGCGAAGGCTTTTCGCCATTCAGCATATAAAGAAAATTAGCGGCATGCGAAAGCGAAACATCGGGAAGAATGGGTTTTTTGCCTTCGCGCACGCGGTGATACGCGGCAAGGATCGTCGGAATTTTAGCGGTTAAATCATGCGCCATCCGGTTCAAAGAAGCTGAGTCGGTTTTGTCAGCTTCTTTGTCAAAGCATCCCATTTCTGAAATTGCGGTGCGAAGAACAGCCATCGGATGTGCTGTTTTGGGAAGCAGCGCGAGCCAATCAATAAAAGCTTGTGAAATAAAACGATTCTTCGCGAGATTTTTTTTAAATTCTTCGAGCTCGGCTTTCTTGGGGAAACGCAGATTCCAAAGAAGGTAAACCACTTCCTCAAAAGAAGAATGCCCGACAAATTCTTCGACTGAGATTCCGCGGTAATAAAGCTTGCTGTTCACCCCGTCAACAAGGGAAAGGGCGGTCTCTCCGGCAACGATGCCTTCGAGCCCTTTGGCGAATTCCGCTTTTTCTTTGGTCTGAGCCTGTGTCATAGGCGCACATTATACCCAAAAAGGCTATTCTGGCGAGCGATTTCGGGCTGTAAAAAACCCGTCTTTTGAAAAAATCAGCTCTTTTTTTTCGCGGGACGTAAAGCCCGAAGCCTGGGAGCAAGAATCCGGTTGAGGCACCGCACAAAATCACCGGGTCCCTTGGCAAAGTATTTAATGCCTCGCCGTTTAAACCCAATCGTCGCGGCCCATCCGAACCGGTTTCCATGACGCAGCATTTCAAAATCAGTAACATCATCTCCCGCCGCGATCATGCGCGCGCCGCGAAAACGCTGCATTAAATCGCGGCTTACATGTTCTTTGCGGCCGCGCTCAGATTCAAAGATCTCATAAGCTTTATGCGCTGAAGTCCATTCAAAACCTTTCCGCGCAAGATCATCGCTCTGTTTCAAAAAAAAACCGCTCACTTGCTCTTGCTGTTTGCGCAAAGCCCGGCGGTAATGCACCACGAAAGAAAACGGCTTGTTCTCGATTGAAACACCTTTTATGCGACGCAAAACCGGACGCCACTGGTTTTGAAGTTTTTTTAATTTCTTAAAACGCGACAAATCGCGGTCGGCGCGAATATTCCACTCCAACCCATGACTGCCGGCCAAAATAATTCCAGGAACGCGAAGCTTGCGTTTAAGATCTTTGAGCTGCCTGCCGCTGACAATCGCGACTCTGCAGGAATGAAGTGAAGCGGCTTGCTTTAAAAACTTTAAAAGCGCGGCGGATGCTTTCACATGGCTGGGTTTACGCCGGATTGGCGCCAGGGTGCCGTCAAAATCAAGACAGAAGACAAGTTTTTTGCTTATCGGTAAATTTAAAATTTCAGGCAGTGCCTTTGAAAAATGCTCGCTCATTTGCGGCCAATCAGTTTTTCAGGGGCGCGATATGCGGCCCCCAATCATAATCCGTTTCCAGAAAAAGCACGGTTTGAATGAAAGCCATATGCGAATAGCCCTGAGGAAAATTGCCGGTTTGCGCGCCTGTCTTGGGCTCCACGCCTTCAGCCATCAACCCCAGATGATTTGCCGAACCGACGGCACGAGCGAACATTTCCTGAGCTTCTTCGCGGCGGCCAATCATGTGCAAAGCGTTGACCATCCAAAAGGTACAAATCAAAAAGGTGCTTTCCGGCATACCAAAATCATCTTCGGCCGTATAGCGCATGGATAATCCGTCACACACCAATTCTTTATAACAAAAATCAACCGTCTTCACCATGCGCGGATCGTCCTTAGGTAAAAATCCGTAATGCAGCATCAAAAGCACGGCCGCGTCGGCGTGACGGGAGCCGTAATACATCGTGAAAGCCTGGCACTCTTCATTCCAGCCATTTTCTAAAATATCTTTGCGGATTTCTTCGGCATTTTTAAAACAATCCGCCGCGAAATCTTTTTTACCTATAATTTCCGCGATTCGGCCGCCGCGATCCATCGCGACCCAATTCATCAATTTTGAAAAAACATGGTGCTGTTTAGAACCGCGATATTCCCAAATTCCGTTATCCGGCTCTTTCCATGCACCTCTAGACGAACGGACAAGCGTGCGCACCGCAGTCCACAACTCATGGTCGAATTGGAAGCTCGCATCCGCATGCAATTCGAAATAAGTGTAAATCGCGTCAAGCAACTCGCCGTAAAGGTCATTCTGCGTTTGAATATAAGCCTCATTGCCGATCCTCACTGGTCTGGAGTCGCGGTAGCCTTGTAAATGCTCCAGTATTTTTTCCTTAAGCTGCGTCTCGCCGTGAATACCATACATAATGGCCACGCCGTTGTTTTTTAAAAGCATCCGGTCCAGAATAAAACGCATGTATTTGGAAGAAGAAGTCACGTGACCCAGGCGCGCAAAAAGCTCCACGATCATCGACGCGTCACGAATCCAGCAAAAACGATAATCCCAATTGCGGTCTTTGCCCACAGTTTCGGGAAGTGAAGTGGTCGGGGCGGCAATGACCGCTCCAGTATTTTGATACATTAAAAGTTTTAGCGTAATTAATGAGCGGATAATCAGATCGCGATACTTTTCGGGCAACTGGGAGCGGTAGGACCAGCCCAGCCAGTGACTTTTGGTTCTTTCAAACTCCACGTAAGCCAAATCAGCGTTGAACGGTCTTATTTTTTGATGATAAGACAAAATAAAATAAGCCGATCCGGGAATAATAAAATCACGCTCCTCAAGCACATCATCAAAAGAAATGTCGGAGTAAAAATAATAGCTGTGATACTCCCCGCCATCGGATAAAAATTTGAGATGCTCTTTGGACCGCTCGACCCGGCAGCTGTTTTTTCCGTAATTGGGGCGAATATTCAAACGAACACGTATGCGGGGTTTTCCTGAAATCACACGAATGCTTCGATGAAGCTCAGCGGGACAATAGAAATGCCCTCCTTCCGCTTCAAAACGGGGCATAAAATCATAAATATCAAAAATGCCGTCTTGCGTTTCAACGCGGGTTTTTAAAATCGGCGTAAACCGGACATACTCCTGATGGATGCGCACGGTATTGATGCCTTCGATTTTAAAAGACCCGCCGTTTTTTTTATCGAGCAACTCAGTAAAAAGCGACGGCGAATCAAAATAGGGCATGCAAAGCCAGTCCACGCTCGCCTCCTTGGACACGAGCGCTGAAACCATGCAATTCCCTATCAAACCATATGAATATTTATCACTCACAAAAAATTCTTTCTTCCAGCTTCATCGCTGCGCGAAAAGGGCTTAGAGCTAAGTTTGCCTTATGAAGACGCAACGCGCAACCGGCTTAAATCACCCATCAATACCGCGGCCCAGCGGTAAATATTATTTTCCATAACGCCCTGCCTTAGAAAAAGCATACGCCGCTCTTGCTCAGCCTCCGACATTTCCAGCGCCTGAAAAATCGCGCTCGCGGATTGTTCAAAATCATAGGGATTCACGATGAGCGCGTCTTCCATTTCTCTCGCGGCGCCGGTAAATTGACTTAAAATCAAAACACCGAGCTGATCAGCGCGCGCCGCAACATACTCTTTGGCGACCAAATTCATTCCGTCATGCAAAGAGCTGACAAAACAAAATTTTGCCGCCTTGTAAAAAACGTTGATCGCGGCGTGACTATGATTTTTTTTAAGAAACAAGATCGGCTTCCAGTTTTTCGTTTGAAACCGCTGATTAATCCTGTCTACTTCGAATTCCACTTCCTGCATAAATTGCGCGTATTTGGGAATCGCAGAGCGTGTCGGGGCGCCAAGTTCAACAAAGCAAAGCCGCCCGATATACCCAGGGTGTTTCAGAAAAAAAGTTTCCAGACTTAAAAAGCGCTCCACCAAACCTTTGGTGTAATCTAAGCGGTCAACGCCGACGCCGATCATTTCCGCTTCAACACCATGCTCAGCAAGCAGCGACTGAACACTCGGCGGAGCAACGTCCAATTCTTCCTCGCCGGAAAAATCAGCCGGAATACTGATGGGATAAGGCCGAACGAGTGAAATTTGATTATTTTGAAAAATGCTGAAATTTTCATAATTGATGCGCGACACCAAAAATCGGTCCACTGTTTCCATAAAGTTATTGCAATGAAATTGTGTGTGAAAACCTAAAATATCCGCGCCCAGCATGCCTTCCAAAATTTCGCAGCGCCACGGACAAATGCCAAAAGATTCGGGATTCGGCCATGGAATATGCCAAAAAATGGCAATACGCGCGTCAGGCCGGCTCTCTTTGATCATTTTTGAAATGAGCGCAAAGTGATAATCTTGCACCAAAATGACCGGATCTTTTTGATCACGAATTTCTTCCAAAAGCGCGTCCGCGAATTTGCGGTTCACTGACTGATAATAATTCCAGTCTTCCACGCGAAAAATCGGACGATGATGCGCGATGTGACAAAGCGGCCAAAGCCCTTCGTTGGAAAAACCGTAGTAATAGCCTTTTTCTTCTTCTTCCGAAAGCCACACGCGGCGCAAAGTGTATTCGGGCTGTTCGGGCGGAACCCGCAGACGGTCATTCTGATCCACAACTTCTTTGTCAGCGTTGCCGCTTCCGTGCGCGACCCAGGTTCCCCCGCAGGCTTTAAGAAGCGGCTCAATCGCGGTCACAAGCCCGCTCGCGGGCGTCATGCATTCAATGCCTTTTTTTCCCTGCTCATGAATATAGGGCTCGCGGTTCGCAATCACATAAAGAGACCCGGCCTCCAGCTTATCCTTAACCAGTTCTTTCAGCCGTTCAGGCGTCCAGATCGCGGCGCTTTGATTTCTAAGCCGCGCTTCTTTCTCAGCCTTAATGCGCGCGTTTTGCAAACTACGGGCAATGCGCCCAACCTCATCGGCAAGCGGTCCCAAAAGCTCGCGCGAACTGGCCTTCATTTCGTTCGTTTCTTTTCCCAGCCGGACACCGCGCAGCCAGTAAACGGCATCACGAATCGGCGCGGTGATATTGGTATAAATGACGGCGAAACAAACAAGAATAATCAAAATCACCTGAGCTCCGACACGCACAAAAGTAACAATCCAAATACGCGTAACGCGTTCTTTCACGATCGATGCGTCCTGATACACCGTCAAGTAAAGTCCGCCGTCAGGGGTTGTCTCATCCAATTTTGCCGAGTAAATATGCAAAGGGGGTGACGCTGTCCATGAAAAATAGGAAAAGCTGTTCTGCTCGGAATTTGAAATCCGATAATCCAGCCATTTTTGCTGCGCGCCTTCAAGGTAAGTTTTAACGCCGGGGGAGAAAAGCGACACCTTTCCGTCCGCCTCCTGAACCGCAAGGCCAAGAATTTTTTCACGATTTGAAAATTTCTCAGCAAGCTTCTGCGCGAACTCTTGTCTTCCCGCAACAATATGCCCTTTCAAAGAATCACTGATGCCGTCCGCGAGAAGAACGGCACGCTTTTCAATATCACCAAGCAAGCGCAGCTGCTCCTGATGACTGCTCGAAAAGGCAAAGTAAAGCGCAACCGCCAAAACGACGGCGGTCAAGCTTCCGACTAAACGAAAAACGACTTTAAAGTTCATAAGCGCTCATCCTTCGCCTTTGAAAACGCTTGCCGTAGAAAGTCATTCTCTTTGGCTGAGCCAAAGTAAACGGTTTGATGCGGAAAAGGAATTTCGATTCCCAATTCATCGAAGCGGTTTTTTAAGCGGCGGCGAAACTCACGCGCCACCTCCCATTGTTTGATCGGAAGCGTTTTGATCCGGCATTTAATCGTCACCTGAGACGATTCAAAACCATCCACGCCCAGCATTTCTAAATCGCTTAGAATCAGCTTATTGAAATGTTCGTCCCTGCGCATCTCTTTTGCGGTTTCAACGATCACCTTCATAACCTCATCAACGCTTTCCTTATAAGCAATGCCAATATCAAAGAGCGCGTAAGAAAATTCTTTCGTAAAATTAATCACGGATTTTATTTCTCCGTTCGGAATATAAATCACGCGGCCTTCCAAATCACGAAGCCGGGTATGGCGCAAATTCACGGACTCCACCAATCCGCCGTGATCGCCGATTTTGACCACATCATCAATTCGATATTGCCCCTCCACCAAAATAAAAATTCCGTTGATCACGTCGCGAATGAGATATTGCCCGCCAAAGCCAAAAGCAAGTCCAGCGATACCGGCTCCGGCCAAAAGAGGCGCCATGTTGAGGCCGAAACTATCAAGCAGCATATAGACGACAACACCCACAATGAGGATGGACCCTGTCCAGTGCACAAGCTGTAAAAGAGTCTTAAATTGGAGGGTTTGTCCGCTTTCACGCAAAACATTCTTCTCGGAAATTCTGGCCGTCATTTTGGAAACGCCGATTTTAAGCAGTTTGAACAAAACGAGCCCGACCAATAAAATAACCGCAACCTGAAAAAGCTTTGCTTGCCAATTAGCGCCGGATAGAAAATCCGCCGTTTCTTCTTCAGCAAACGCGGGAAAAACACCCCAAGATAAAAAAACGGCAATAAACAAGATATGTCTGGTGATACTTTTATTCTTAGCTGTCATCGTTTTCCTCCCTACCTTTTTGTCAGACGAAGCGGATCTCTGAGCAAATGGCGGCCCTACCATTCACGATAACCCTTCAGCAAAAGAGCTGAACCCTTGAAGTGATTTTATTTTAACGGAGAATCAGCGAGAACCAAGTCTTTTTTTTAACGCGGAGAGCAAAACGGGCAAGCTTCTGACGCGCCTGCGGTCGGACAAGGTCCGGAGCCCGAAAATTTCAAATACCTTGAAATTTTCCTGTCATATACTGGGCGGCATATTTCACATAACGCTTGCCCCAATTTTTCAGCTTTTCAATTTCTTCTTTTTTCAGCGGGCGGACATATTTTGCGGGCTTGCCCATATAAAGCGAATACGGTTTCAGCTTTTGATTGTGAGTCACTAAGCTTCCCGCGCCCACTAAACAGCATTCGCCCACCACCGCGCCGTCGAGAACGATGGATTGAATTCCGATCAGCGCATAACGCTTAATCGTGCAGGCATGCAGCGTCACCTGATGGCCGACCGTCACATCGTCGGCAATTTTGGTGCCACGATTGGTTTCGAGATGAATAACGGAGAGATCCTGAATATTGGAACGTTTGCCGATCACAATGGAATTGATATCGCCGCGCAAAACGCAATTAGGCCATACGGAAGAATAATTGCCGATGGTTACGCGCCCTTCAACCACGGCAGAAGGATGAATGAAAACCTGCCGCCCAACCTTGGGCGCAAAACTTTTCTGCCCAATCTTAGGCCTATAAACAACCTTCGGATCTTTTTTCATTATCGAATGAGCTGACGGAGGACAAATTGGAGGATGCCGCCATGCTTGTAATAATCAAGTTCAACCGGCGTATCGATGCGGCATTTCACTTTGAATGATTTGCTGCCCGCCGTGACTTCAACAATCTGTCCCGGCTTAATATTCGCTAACCCCGCGATGGAAAAAACTTCTTCGCCGGTAAGCCCCAAGCTTTCGCGGTTTGGCACCATTCCGCCGGAGGCGGATAAATCATCTGAGGCATAAATCAATGGCAAAATACCCATGCCGATTAAATTGCTCCGGTGAATGCGCTCAAAGCTTTCGGCAATAACAGCTTTGATACCAAGCAGCATAGGACCTTTCGCCGCCCAATCACGCGAAGAGCCTGTGCCATATTCTTTGCCGGCAATCACGATTAACGGTGTGTTCATTTTCGCGTATTCATGCGCGGCGTCGTAAATGGACATGATTTTACCTTCGGGCAAAAGCTTGGTCACGCCACCTTCCGTGCCGGGCGCGAGCAAATTCTTTAAACGGATATTCGCGAAAGTTCCGCGAACCATCACCTCGTGGTTTCCGCGGCGCGCGCCGTAAGAGTTAAAATCTTTCACTGCAACGCCGTGCTCCATTAAATATTGCGCGGCGGGGCCGTCTTTGGCGATATTCCCCGCGGGAGAAATGTGATCAGTGGTTACGGAATCACCCACCATCACAAGCACGCGCGCGTTTTGAATATCCTTAATCAGCGCCGGCTCAGCCTGCATGCCGTCAAAATAAGGTGCTTTTTTAATATAGGTCGATTTAGAGTTCCATTTAAAAGTATCGCCCTCCGCAACCTGAATCGACTGCCAGTTTTTGTCGCCGTCGAACACAACCGCGTATTCTTTTTCAAACATTTTTCGAGTCACCTGCGCGACCGCCGCGGCGACTTCCTGGTTTGTCGGCCAAATATCTTTCAGATAAACCGGCTTACCGGTTTGATCATTCGCGATCGGTTCAGTAGTTAAATCTTTTTCAACCGTACCGGCTAAAGCATAAGCCACAACCAGCGGCGGTGATGCCAAATAATTCGCTTTCACAAGCGGGTTGACGCGTCCTTCAAAATTACGGTTTCCGGAAATGACCGCGGCGGCAACAAGATTGTTTTCTTTGACGGCTTTACCGATGGCGTCCGGCAATGGCCCTGAATTTCCGATGCATGTCGTACAGCCGTAGCCCACGACAAAAAATCCGGTTTTTTCAAGCTCGGATAAAAGTCCGGACGCGCGCAAGTATTCGGTAACCACTTTCGATCCCGGCGCGAGCGAAGTTTTCACCCACGGTTTTGCCGTAAGCCCTAACGCGGCGGCTTTTTTCGCCACGAGTCCCGCAGCCATTAACACTGAAGGATTGGAAGTATTGGTGCAGCTTGTGATCGCGGCGATTGTCACCGAGCCGTTTTCAAGATCAAACTCTTGACCGGCGTATTTTACTTTTACGCGTTCCGCCACCGCGGTTGCGGCTGATGAGCCGTTTTTGGAAGTTTGAAAGCTCGGAACCGCAGCTTGAAAATTAGATTTCACGTCCGCTAAAGCCACGCGATCTTGAGGCCGCTTCGGCCCCGCCAAGCAAGGGGTAACGCTTCCAAGATCAAGTTCCAAGGCATCAGAAAAAACCGGATCAGAAGAATTTTTTTCTCGGAAAAGTCCCTGCTCTTTCAAATAAGATTCAATTAACTGAATCTGATCTTCGCTGCGTCCCGAGACACGCAAATAATTAATGGCTTCCTCATCCACGGGAAAAAAACCCATGGTTGCGCCGTATTCGGGAGCCATGTTGGCCACCGTTGCGCGGTCGGCAAGCGACAGCGAATCCAGTCCCGCGCCGTAAAACTCAACAAACTTTTCAACCACGCCTTTTTTACGCAGCATTTGGGTCACAGTCAAAACCAAGTCCGTTGCAGTCGCGCCTTCAGGAAGTTTTCCGGTAAATTTAAATCCGACCACTTCGGGAATCAACATCGAAGAAGGCTGTCCAAGCATCGCGGCCTCAGCCTCAATGCCGCCCACACCCCAGCCCAAAACGCCGAGGCCGTTAATCATCACGGTATGCGAATCGGTGCCTACAAGCGTGTCGGGATAAGCGAGTGTTTCGCCATTTACATTTTTTGTGATGACAACCGAAGCGAGATATTCAAGATTCACCTGATGCACAATCCCCATGCCCGGCGGAACAGCGCGGAAATCGGAAAGCGCTTTTTGTCCCCACTTTAAAAATTCATAGCGCTCTTGATTGCGTTCAAACTCAATGCGGGTATTTTCAGCGAGAGCATTGGCATTGCCAAAAGCATCCACCTGCACGGAATGGTCGATTACCAAGTCCACGGGTTCAAGCGGATTGATTTTCTTCGGGTCTTTACCGAACTCTTTCATCTTATCGCGCATCGCCGCCAAATCCACCACGCACGGAACACCGGTAAAATCCTGCAAAATGACGCGCGCGGGAGTGAAAGCAATTTCTTTTAAAGATTTTTCTTTGGGGCTCCAATTACGTAACGCTTCGATATCCGCTTTCAAAACAGATTTGCCGTCTTCGCGGCGCAAAAGATTTTCGATTAAGATGCGGACGGAGTAAGGCAGCTGTTCAAGCGGCAGACCGGGAAGATCTTTTACCGCGGAAAGTTTAAAGACAGAAAAGGTTTTGTTTCCGACCTTTAAAACGGATTTGCTTTTAAAGCTATCCACGGTGTTTCTCTCCAGTTTTAATTACAGCTTGAGCTTGTCGCAATTTTCTTTGACGTGCGCGGCCGATACTTCGAGGGCTTTTTGCTCTTCGGGAGTAATCTTAAGCTGAACCACTTTTTCCGCGCCGTTTTTACCGAGCACAACCGGCACACCGACATAAATATCGTTGATACCGTATTCGCCTTTGAGCAGAACGCAGCTTGCGATAGTTTCTTTTTTGTCCTGCAGGATCGAACGCACCATGCGGGTTGTCGAAGCGGAAGGCGCGTAATAAGCGCTGCCGGTTTTCAGAAGGCCGACAATTTCCGCGCCGCCGTCGCGTGTACGCTGATTAATTTTTTCAATCGTATCCTTGTCGAGAACTTCAGTGAGCGGTTTACCTTTGACTTTCGTATGCTGCGGCACCGGAACCATCTGATCACCATGCCCGCCAAGAACAATCGCTTCGACTTCCGCCGCGGATACGCCGGTTTTTTCTGCGATAAAATAAGCCATGCGCGCGGAATCAAGCTCGCCCGCCATGCCGATCACGCGGTTCGCCGGAAAACCGGATTTTTTCCACGCGAGATAAACCATGACATCCAAAGGATTGGTGACGATGATCAAAATACATTTCGGTGAATGCTTCACGATGTTTTCAACGATACCGCCGACAATTTCAGCGTTTTTGAAAAGCAAATCATCACGGGTCATGCCCGGTTTACGCGCAAGGCCGGCGGTAATCACAACCACATCGGAGTTCGCTGTGTCGGCATAATTATTCGTGCCCACAATTTTGGTGCGAAATTTTTCAGTCGGCGCCGACTCCATCATGTCGAGTGCCTTACCTTGCGGCAACCCTTCAACGACATCAATCAACACCACATCAGCAATTTCTTTTTCGAGAATACGCTGCGCGGTTGTTGCGCCTACGAACCCCGCTCCAACCACCGTAACTTTCGGATAACCCATATTCAACTCCTCAGATCAATTCGGTTTTTAAAATTAAAGGCTTTTGACTTGTCCGGCTTAGCCGGCTTTTACTTTCCGCGCGATCGCTTCCGCCATCTGCATCGTGCCCACTGCGGACGGATCGTTGCGGTCGTTCTTCATGTCATACGTTACGTCTTTGCCTTCTTTTATAATCGCGGCAACCGCTTTTTCAAGCCTGTCCGCGGCGGCCGTTTCGCCGATATAACGAAGCATCAACATTCCGGAAAGAATAACTGCTGTTGGATTTACTTTATTCAGACCTTTGTATTTCGGCGCGGAACCATGCGTTGCTTCGAAAAGCATTCCGCCTTCGCCGATATTCGCGCCCGGCGCCACGCCAAGCCCGCCGATCAAGCCCGCGCAAAGATCCGACACAATGTCGCCGTACAAATTTGGAAGAACGAGAACGTCATAGTCTTCCGGTTTTTGAACCAGCTGCATACACATATTGTCCACGATGCGGTCTTCAAACTGAATGTCGTTGTACTGTTTCGCAACATTGCGCGCTACTTCGAGAAAAAGGCCGTCGGAAAATTTCATGATGTTGGCTTTATGTACCGCGGTTACTTTTTTGCGATTGTATTTGCGCGCGTATTCGAAAGCATATTTCACGATGCGCTCGGATCCGGAAACCGAAATGGGCTTAATGCTGACGCCGGAATCAGGACGGATTTTTTTCTGAGAAAGTTTAGAGGAAAGCGCGAGAATTTCATCGGCTTCAGGCGTTCCCTTTTGGAATTCGATGCCGGCATAAAGATCTTCGGTGTTTTCGCGCACGATCACCAAATCAATATTTTTATAGCGTGAACGCACGCCTTCATAGGATTTGCACGGGCGCACGCAAGCATAAAGATCGAGCTCTTTACGGAGCGCGACATTCACCGAGCGGAAGCCGCCGCCGACCGGGGTCGTAATCGGTGATTTCAACGCAATTTTATTTTTGCGGATGGAATCGATCACGCGCTGAGGCAGCGGTGTGCCTTCTTTTTCCATCACATCCACGCCGGCAGATTGAATGTCCCACTCGATTTTAACACCGGTGGATTCGATCGCGATTTTGGACGCTTCCGCGATTTCAGGACCAACGCCGTCGCCGGGAATTAGAGTGATTTTGTATGACATAAGTTCTCCTTAAAATAAAAATAAATTACAAGTTCACTGACGTTCGCTAGAATGACGGTCTCATTTACAGGCGAGCTGCCTGTGGTCACAGACCACGCTTCGCGCAGAATCAATCAAGACGGGCATTCTATATGAACAGAGACAAAATTAAAAGCGTGCTATTGGACGCCGCCATGACGGCCGGAAAGCATATGCTCTCCCGTATTTCAGCGCGAGCGGGCTTCTCGGAAAAAACTGAGATCAGCATTGTGACCGAAACCGACAAAGAATGCGAAAAAATCATTCTCGACAAGATTTTAGGCGCATTCCCCGACCACTCCATTCTCTCCGAAGAGTCGGACGCGATTGAAGGCTCGCATCACCGCTGGATTATCGACCCGATCGACGGCACCACTAACTTTGCTCATACTTTTCCGGCTTCCTGTGTTTCCATCGCTTACGAAGAAGAGGGTGCCGTTATGATGGGCGCTATTTATGAGCCCTTCCGCGACGAAATGTTTTTCGCGGCCAAAGGCGCTGGTTCTTTTTTAAACGGAAAAAGAATTTTTGTTTCCGAAACAAAATCGCTTTCTCATTCTCTGATGGCGACGGGCTTCCCTTACGACCGCAAAGAAAGAATCGATGATTATTTGGCGATGATCAAAACTGTTTTGCTTTTAACGCATGACATCCGCCGCGTTGGCGCTGCCGCTCTGGATATGTGTTATGTCGCCTGCGGAAGATTTGACGGATACTGGGAAGCCAACATCGAAGCCTGGGACAAAGCCGCGGGAATGCTGATCGTAACTGAAGCGGGAGGACAAGTTTCGGATTATTCAGGTAATCCCATGACGCTCAAAGGCCGCCAAAATGTCGCCACCAACGGCCTCATCCACGAAGAGCTGCTAAAAGCCATCGAGCCCTACCGCCATGTGGGAATCAACGCGCTAAAATAGCCCGCATCACACTTAAATTTGCTTCTTCGTTGTAATCAAGGCGGGTTTAGTCGCCAAAGCCTTGAACGGTGCGGTTTCTGTCGGACTCAGAAGCGATAAAATGAGCGGGTCGAGAAGCTGCACGGAATATTCATATTTCGTGTTGGGATTAAGCCCCGTCATATCTGCTTTATAGCTCGGCGGAACGCTCGATGTCGCAATCAACGGTACGGCAACCCAATTATTAGTTCCTTTCACAGCGACCATCAGCACCGGCTGAAGACCCAATTGATCGGCAAGCGGAACCTTAAAAGTCACCGCTGCCGAGGTAGATGTAATCGCCGAAACTTTGAGCGCGGAAACAGCAGGTTTCACCACTTTCCCTTTCGCGTCAAAATAAGTCGCTACGGTAGTATCAATCGCTTTCGCGGCACTGTTAATTCCATAAGTATCCATAATCTTTCTGCTCGGCACGCCGGCAATAAATGTTTCAACCATTTTTGTGGAAAGCAATCCGATCGGCGTCTCGGTAATTATTTTGGCCACCTTCTTAAGCTTAACGTAGCTTTCTTCCGTGCGTGTCTCACGGCTAATCATTTTTCCCGCAGTATCAAACTCTTCAAAAATCCGTGACGTGTTGGTGGTTCTAAGCGTCGCGGTGGATTTAACGTAGTTTTCAGAAACATACGAAACACCGAAGCTTCCGTCATGATTCCAATTAATTTCAACGCGATGAGGGCGCGCCTCAAACAAATCATAATCAACGCTCACAATGCGCCCTTGCGAATCATATTCCGCGCGCGCGGTATGCGTCGCGCCGCCCGCAGTACGCGTCACCGAGCTGTAATAAAGACGGTAAACCTGTGTGGCGCTGTCTTTCGCGTAATAAAGATTCTGGGTGTAAGTCTTTCCGCTTTGATAGACAATCGGAACATCGTCGCCGTCAACTCCGGCGCTGCAGGTTGTTCCGGCAACGGCGCAATAAGCCACAAGCTGATCACGTGTCGCAATCGTAGGAAGTTTTACTTTGCGCGGATTATATTCTGCCGCGTTCACAATCGTTTGGATAATAGCCGCGCTCTTTCCGTTTTTCAGCTGAGCTGAAAGTGCCGAAGCAGGCGCGGTTGTCGCGGGCGGTAAAGTGCTGTCTTCCATTCCGATCGCATTGACCGAATAAGTTTCTTCTTCTCCGCTATCTTCAGCGGCCGACAAAGCACCCCTCTCCATATTTGATTGCGTCTGCGCGTAAGAGTCATCGCTTTCTTCCGGGCTTGTAACGGACTGCTCATCCGGAAGGGCCGGCTTTTCCGCAACAGGAACACCCGAGGCGCCACCCACAGCATCAGCACAAAAAGCATGCGGAGTTGTCATTCCGAGAATAAGAAAAAGACCGATAATTTTTTTATACATGACAAACCCCTTAAAATAGCGTTCGCACCACTTTTCCAATCTGTAATAAAAGTACCTTGCATTTGGGCTATAGTGCAAACAAAACGCGCTTAATGCTATAAATTGCTATATTTTCGGACGGAATTTGAGGAAATCAACGGAAGGAAACTCTATTTGGGCCAACTTAAAAAGAGCTGCTGAAGCGCTGGTCAAAAAAGTTATTCAAATTCGAACAACCGCGGAGGCGTGGTCTACGACCACAAGTAGCCACCTCGCCGCACATTTTAGATCAGCTCAAAAAGGATTGGGTACAAGGCGCGAGAAGCAATCAAAGGAGGCGTACCAAAAGCGTACGCTGACTGCAGATTGTGCGCTCGCAACGCAGTAGCCAGCCTTTTTCAGCTGATCTTATTCAAAGGCGGTGCCGCCGCCGGGGAGCGGAATATCAAACGGCGCCGGAAAAGTCACCGCGTGCAAAGCACCGCCGACCGTATTTGTGAGCGTGCGCGCGATCGACCGTAAAAAATAAACGCCCGCGTTTGTTTCGGGATCTTGAAAGTACTCGGTCCCAAGCGCGGTCCATCCGAGCACAACATTAACCAGTCCAAAGCCCAACTTGCCCACGGTTTTTTCACCGTAACTATAGCCTTTAGTCCATTGGCTGGGAGGAAATTCATCGAAAGCCGCGGATGAAAATCCGGATTGCGGCGTAAAAAAAAGAATGAAAACAAAAACGGACAATAATTTTTTCATAATTCCCCCATGAATGGTTGTGAAAAGTATATCGGCAATTCCCGAAAAAACTTTTCAGCTGACTGCAGGAAGCAAGTTTGGAGAATCGAAAAGCAGGATGTCGGGATTCTTGTCTTTGTAATAATTCATCGACCACTCGCTGCCAAAAATCAAAACACGCCGCCCCTGCTCATCCACAGCAAAAGCCCCGCCCGACGGGGCTTTGAGCTTGAGCGCGTCATCATCCAAATCGGTTTGAATCCAACGCAAAAGCTTCCAGGGTGCCGGGGTCAAAGTTGATTTAGAGCCATATTCGCCTTCAAGACGATATTGCAGAACTTCAAACTGCAAGGGACCAACCGCGCCAAGCAAGGGGTCGCTTTTCCAAGGCTCTTTCAGCTGAAACACCTGCACAATGTCTTCCGCCAAAAGCTGTTCGATGCCTTTGCGGTAGGCTTTGTATTTTCCCGGTTCGGGATTATTCAGATAACCGAAACATTCGGGCGCAAATTTCGGAATTTCGTTGTACACAATATTTTTATCTTCAGTAACCGTATCGCCGACGCGAAAATCGGTTTTAACGACCACGCCGAGAATGTCGCCCGCATAAGCATCTTCAACCACTTCGCGGTTCTGCCCGAAAAGTTTATGCGTGCTGCCGAGGCGCACTTTATCGCCCGTGCGCACATTAGTCACCTGCAAGTCGCGCGTAAATTTGCCCGAGCAGACGCGGATAAACGCGATACGGTCGCGGTGCATCGGGTCCATATTGGTTTGCATTTTAAAAACAAAGCCTGAAAATTTATCATGATCAACCGGCATAATTTCACCGTTTGATTTGCGCGGCGTGGGTCCTTGCGAATATTTTAAAAAGCCTTTCAGCAAAAGCTCGACGCCGAAGTTGTTGACGGCGCTGCCAAAAAACACCGGGGTCGTATTACCATCAATCACATCCTGCATGTCAAAATCAACGTGCGCGCCGCTTAACAAATCCAACTCTTCGGCGGCCTGATTGTAGCTATCCTCATCCATTTTACTTTTCACAAACGGGTCCGAAAAGTCGCTGACTGAAACGGGCGGACGGTAAGCGCCGCCCGGCACGCGTTCAAACATATGCGCTTCTTTATTCACGCGGTCATACACGCCTTTGAAATCTTTGCCGCTGCCGAGCGGCCAATTCACGGGATAGGCGTCGATTTTCAAAACATTTTCAAGCTGATCAATGAGTTCAAGCGGCGACAAACTCGGGCGATCCATTTTGTTGACGAAAGTAAATGTCGGAATTTTGCGTCGATGGCAAATTTCAAAAAGCTTGCGCGTCTGACTTTCAATGCCTTTGCCGCCGTCCATCACCATGATGACAGCGTCGACGGCCATCAAAACGCGATACGTATCTTCAGAAAAATCTTTATGTCCGGGTGTATCAAGCAAGTTAATCCGGTAAGGTCCATAATCGAATTGAAGCAAAGTGGAGCTGATTGAAATGCCGCGCTGCTTTTCAAGCTCCATCCAGTCAGAAGCCGTGGCACGCTGTTCTTTGCGCGCAGTGACCGAACCCGCCAGCTGAATCGCGCCGCCGTAAAGCAGGAATTTTTCCGTGAGCGTGGTTTTACCCGCGTCAGGATGAGCGATAATGGCGAATGTCCGCCGTTTTGAGATTTCACTGTTCACTGTGTTTGTTTCTATTCTGTTCGCTAAAGCGAACAACCACGAGCATTGTTAAAATATTAATTTGAGAGCGGAGGAAACTACCTTATTCAGAGTAAGAAATCAACCGTGCCGAGTGGGCTTATTTGCCAAAAGCAATGACGTAAAGCTCTTCCACCTGTTTGCGCGCCCAAGGGGTTTTGCGTAAAAAGCGCAGACTGGAGGTAATGCTGGGGTCAAAATTGAAACAATTAATGCGCACGATTTTGCCGAGCTCAGGCCAGCCATAATGTTCGACAAGCCTTGTAACGACTTGTTCAAGCGTGACACCGTGCAGCGGGTCGTTTTGTTTTTGATCCATAATTTGCCTCAAAGAATCTTGCCTTAAAAAATATGTCCAAAGTATAGAATACACAAATGAGAATAACCATTCGTTTATCCGCGCTTGTTTTAGCGGCTTTTCTGAGCGTTCCGGCTTGGGCGCAGGAATCGCCGATTCATCACGTGCTAGAAAAAGGCAAAGCTGTGGTGAGCATTGAAGCGATTGACGCGGCGGTTTACAAAGACAAGCCTCAGGGGGTTTTAGACCGCGCCACCGGTCGGATGGTTGTCGTTCAGAGAATGCGGCGCGTCGCTTCCGTGCAAGTGGGCGGGGGCATTATCCTCGATTCCCGCGGAATTATTGTCACCGCGGCGCACACTTTGAAAAACAAAAAAAATATTATGGTGACACTTTTTGACGGCACGCGCCTGCCCGCAAAAATATTACGGAAAGTTTCAAAACAAGACCTCGCCTTTCTTTCCGTTCAGCCGTCTTTCCCGCTCGACAGTTTTCAATTCGCCAATTCAGATGCCGCCCCTGTAGGTATGCCGGTATTCGCCATGGGACGCGCGCAATGGATTGAAGGAACTCTGACAGGCGGAGAAATCAGCGCTTTGGGAATAGAAAAAATTGACGGCGTTAACCGCGCGACATCCTTTCAAATTGATTTTAAAGCTTACAAGGGCGACAGCGGCTCACCGATTTTGGACGGCAACGGTAATTTGCTCGGCATGATCAGCGCGGGCCAAGTCGTAGGCAGCGCCACTTACGCGATCACATCCAACATGATCGCCACCGCATACCGCAAATATTTGAACCGCTGATTATTTCTCTTCGCTTTTTAGAAGAGCGAGAAGGTCAAAAGACCGAAAGCGGCAGCGAGCAATCCCAATAGACGCAAAGTCACTTCGGGCAATTCATTGTACTTCGCCATAAACGCTTTCAGCTTCTCAAGGTCAGAAACAAACACAATCACTCCGCTTAAAAGAAAAATTGCGCCGAGCATATTCGCCGCCATCGGAATATCACTGCCGGAAGAAGATAAAAAAAGCACAAGCCCAACGCAAACCCGTACCACGCCGGCAATATAAATCCGGTTTCCCTGCTTAATGAACTCAAACACCTTGTGAGTTAATTGCGGCTGAATCAAAATTGCTAACCCACACGCGGCAATCAATAATCCGACGGCTTGCGCAAGAATTTCCATAAAACTCCTCTTTTCAGACTAAAGACAAAAGACTGACGACCACAGACCGTCACTTTTTCTTCTTGGCTTTTGCCTTACTTGGTTTTTCAACAACAGCAACGGGCGCAACAGACTTAGGCGCAGTTATGGGACCATTCCCCGCTTTGCGGGCGGCGAAACATTCTTTGCAATACACGGGACGATCGCCCGGCTTGAAAGGCACTTCGGTTTGCTTCTTACAATCGGCGCAAATCACTTGATACATTTGGCGCTGCGGCAACGGTGCCTGCGGACGCGAATACTGATAGGGGTTTTGCTCATGCGACGCGTTTTGGCGGCTGTTTTGCTGAAGGTTATCGCGAATTTCAAAAAGCGTGTTTGAAATACGGCTATTCACCTGGTCAATCTTGCGCTCCACAATTTCAAGCCGCTCCACGAGCTTCGCCAACCCCTCAACAATCGTCGGCATAAACGGCGCTTCTACCGCATTGGATTTCTTTGACGCCTTCGGCGCCTTCACTGCTTTTGCTTTTTTAACTTTTGCCATAACTTTCCTTTCGAATTAGCCCAGAGGCCGGAGCCCCGAGG
>ERZ761602.1919-NODE-1919-length-35207-cov-8.507197_pt1 | contig 35207 bp, 33 predicted proteins | sample MGYA00512165_ERZ761602 | MGnify/ENA primary metagenome ERZ761602 (study PRJEB28899, sample SAMN02445085) | bioreactor sludge metagenome | biome: EBPR sludge; isolation source: Thorneside wastewater treatment plant | place: Australia: Brisbane, Thorneside...
CACCTGCACACGCTCAAGGGCAGCGCCCGCATGACCGGCCTCATGCGGCTGGGCGAGCTCGCGCACGTGCTCGAGACCCGCGTGGTCGGCATGGACGCGGTGCCCGAGCCGCCGCTGGCGGAGTTCGAGGAGGCCGAGGAGCGCATCGACCGCTATTCGGTGGCCATCGAGCGCCTCGCGCGCGGCGAGGATGTCCTGGAGGCCGAGCCGCCGGAGGTGCCCGTCTCCGCGGTCTTCGAGCAGCAGAAGGACAAGCCCTCGTCCCTCGCCGTCATCGCCGCGGCGGCCGAAGCCGTGGCCCAACGCGACGCGCTGCCGCCGGAGCTCCGCGAGATGCGCGCCGCCCTCCTGCGCGTGAACGCGGATCTCGTCGACGCGTTCGTGAACGAGGCGGGCGAGCTCGCGATCTCCCGTTCCCGGATCGAACTGGAGCTCGCCGCCTTCAAGCGGGCCCTGGGCGACCTGGCCGAGAACGTCTCGCGCATGCGCGCCCAGGTGCGCGAGATCGAGATCGCCTCGGAAGGCCAGATGCAGAGCCGCATCAAGGAGCGCAGCGAGCACGGCGGCGACTTCGACCCGCTCGAGTTCGACCGCTTCACGCGCATGCAGGAGCTCACGCGCTTCCTCACGGAATCCCTGGGCGACGTGATCACGCTGCAGCAGGGCCTGCAGAAGAACCTCGACGAGGCCGAGCTCGCGCTCCTGCAGCAGGGGCGCCTGAACCGCGACCTGCAGCAGGGCCTCATGGGCGTGCGCCTGGTGCCCCTGGGCAACCTCGCGGACCGCTTCTACCGCGTGGTGCGGCAGACGGCCAAGGAGCTGGGCAAGAAGGCCAACCTCGAGCTGAAGGGCGTGCGCGTGGAGCTCGACCGCTCCGTGCTCGAGAAGATCACGGCACCCTTCGAGCACCTGCTGCGCAACGCGGTCGCCCACGGCATCGAGTCGCCGGAGGCGCGCGCCCGGGCCGGCAAGGACGAGATCGGGGAGATCTCGATCGATGCCGTGCAGCGCGGCAACGAAGTCGTGCTCACGGTGACGGACGACGGCGGGGGCCTGGACCTCGCGCGCATCGAGGCGAAGGCCCGCGAGGCGGGCCTCATCCCGGCGGGGCCCCGGCCCACCGACGCCCAGCTCGCGCAGGCGATCTTCGTGCCCGGCTTCTCGACGGCGACCGAGGTCACGCAGGTCTCGGGCCGCGGCGTCGGCATGGACGTGGTGAAGAGCGAGATCACCGCGCTGGGCGGCCGCGTGGAGCTCGCGACGACCCCCGGCCTCGGCACCACCTTCACCATCACCCTTCCGCTCACGCTTGCCGTGACGCAGGCGCTGCTCATCCGGTCCGGCACCACGCTCTACGCGATCCCCTCGGTCATGATCGAGCAGGTGCAGGAGTTAAAGGGCCCCGCGTTCGACGAGGCGGCGGCGAAGGGGGAGATCCTCTGGAAGGACCGGCGCTATCCGCTGCGGTCGCTTCTCACCCTGCTGGGCCACATCGACACGCCGGTGCCGGCCCGTCAGGTCCCGGTGCTGCTGCTCAAGAGCGGCGTCCAGCGGGCCGCGATCCGGGTGGACGAGATCCTGGGCAACCGCGAAGTGGTGGTGAAGACCATCGGCCCGCAGCTCGCGCGACTCGCCGGCATCGCGGGTGCCACGGTGCTCGGCAACGGCCAGGTCGTGCTGATCCTGAACCCCGTGGGCCTGGTCTACCGCGGGCGCGCCGAGGCGGCTGCGGCCGGCGCCGCCGCGGGCGCATCGGCGGAGCCGGAGCCGCTCGTGGTGGATGCCCGGTCCGGCGCACCCCTCGTGATGGTGGTGGACGACTCGCTCACCGTGCGCAAGATCACGAGTCGCATGCTGCAGCGGGAGAACTACGAGGTGGCCACGGCCAAGGACGGCGTGGACGCCCTCCAGCAGCTCCAGGACATCCGGCCCGACTGCATCCTGCTCGACGTCGAGATGCCCCGCATGGACGGCTTCGAGTTCGCCCGCAACGTGCGGGCCGACGAAGGCACGAAGGCGATCCCGATCATCATGATCACCTCGCGCACCGCCGACAAGCACCGCAACCGCGCGCTCGAGCTGGGCGTGAACGAGTACATCGGCAAGCCCTACCAGGAAGAGTTGCTGCTCGGGCTCATCCGCCGCTACACGAGCGAGGCGGCGATCGCCTGAGGGTGCGCCCCGTCAGGCGAACCACGCGAGCACCGCCGCGCCGAGCGCGATCCGGTACCACGCGAAGGGCCGGAAGTCGTGGGTGGCCACGAAGCGGATGAGGGCCCGGACGGCGACGAGGGCACCGGCGAAGCTCACGAGGAACCCCACCGCGAAGGGCCCCAAGTCCGTCGCGGCGAGCAGGTCCCGGTGGCGGACGACCTGGTAGCCGGTCGCCGCGAACATGATCGGGACGGCCAGGAAAAACGAGAACTCCGTGGCGGCGGGCCGTGAAAGGCCCGCGACCATGCCGCCCAGGATCGTGGCCCCGGAGCGCGAGGTGCCGGGCACGAGCGACAGGCACTGCGCGAGCCCGACGGCGAGCGCGTCCTTCCAGCCCATGTCGTCCACCGTCGCCACGCGGGCCGCGCCGCGACGTTCGTACCAGCGCTCGATGGCGAAGATCGCCAGTCCCCCGACGATGAGCGCGATCGCGACCGTGGTCGGGTTGAACAGGCGCGCCTTGATCGCCGAGGCGAACAGGAACCCGACGGCGGCGGCCGGCACGAAGGCGATGGCGAGGTTGGCGGCGAAGCGCTGCTGCTGGCGGTCCGAGGCGATGCCGGAGAACGCCCGCGCGAACCGCGCCCGGTATTCCCAGCAGACGGCGAGGATCGCTCCCAGCTGGATCACGATGTCGAAGACCTTGCCCTTGTCGTCGTTGGCGCCGAGCAGGTCCGACACGAGGATCAGGTGGCCGGTCGAGGAAACCGGCAGGAATTCGGTGAGGCCTTCGACCACCCCGAGGATCAGGGCGTTGACGTACGCGGTGATTTCCACGGGCGCGAGTCTAGCATCCGGCGAGCCGCCCCCCGGAAAGCGGAACGGCGGCCCGGGGGCCGCCGTTCCTTCGGGACATGGGAGGCCGCGGGACTACTTGGCGGCGGTCTTCATGGCCGGGACGGAGAAGACGAAGTCCTGGTCCTTCATCTTCATGTGGCAGGTGAAGCAGGGCTTGAGATCCGCCTTCTCGTTCGGCTTGCCGTCCGGCGCGAAGGAGCGGTACTCCCACTCCCCGTTGCGCATGTCGGCGGCGTACTCCGCGCCCCAGCCGGCGCCCTTGGCCATCACGAAGTGGGCGATCGCGTCGCCCTTCTGGAGGCGGCCGTCGGCACCCTTCACCGGCTCGCCCTTGTCGTTCACCTTGGCCTTGAACAGGTACATGGTGAGGGGGGCGCCGGCCGGGATCGGCTTGCCGGCCTTCACGGCGTCGACGACGGCCTTGGGAGCGTAGAGCTCGCGGACCTGCTTCACGTCGGCGCGGTCCACGGTGCCGTAGAGCACGCCCTTGTCCTTGGGATAGGCGACCTTGTCGGCGCCGGCGAGGGCCGGGGTCGCCGCGAGGGCGATCGCGGCGGCGATCGGGGAAAGCTTGAGGATGGAACGCATGGCTGGGGTCTCCGTCTCGTCGTGTTGTTGGGGTCGAAGCGGGCCTGCCCCCGGCGAAGGGGGGCCCGTCCGCCTTTATACGCGAACGGTTATCAGTCGGATGCCGATTTTTCGGCAACCCCGGGCGAGAGGGGGGGGCCGTCAGGCCTTGCGATACAGCTCCGCGCCGCCCTTCACGAACTCCACGGCCTTCGCTTCCATCCCCTTGGCGAGCGCCGCCTCGTTCGAGACGCCGTGCTTCGCGGCGAAATCGCGCACGTCCTGCGTGATCTTCATCGAGCAGAAGTGGGGCCCGCACATCGAGCAGAAGTGCGCGAGCTTCGCGCCCTCCTGGGGCAGGGTCTCGTCGTGGAACTGCTTGGCCTTGTCGGGGTCGAGGCCCAGGTTGAACTGGTCCTCCCACCGGAACTCGAAGCGCGCCTTCGACAGGGCGTTGTCGCGGATCTGCGCGCCCGGGTGGCCCTTGGCGAGGTCCGCGGCGTGGGCGGCGATCTTGTAGGTGACGATGCCGTCCTTCACGTCGTTCTTGTCCGGCAGGCCCAGGTGCTCCTTGGGCGTCACGTAGCACAGCATCGCGCAGCCGTACCATCCGATCTGCGCCGCGCCGATGCCGCTGGTGATGTGGTCGTAGCCCGGCGCGATGTCCGTGGTGAGCGGGCCCAGCGTGTAGAACGGCGCCTCGTGGCAGTGCTCGAGCTCGAGGTCCATGTTCTCCTTGATGAGCTGCATCGGCACGTGGCCGGGGCCCTCGATCATCACCTGCACGTCGTGCTTCCAGGCGAGCTGCGTGAGCTCGCCGAGGGTGCGCAGCTCCGCGAGCTGGGCCTCGTCGTTGGCGTCGTAGATGGAGCCGGGGCGCAGGCCGTCGCCCAGCGAGAAGGACACGTCGTAGGCCTTCATGATCTCGCAGATGTCCTCGAACCGCTCGTACAGGAAGCTCTCGCGGTGGTGGGCGAGGCACCACTTGGCCATGATCGAGCCGCCCCGCGAGACGATCCCCGTCATGCGCGAGGCCGTCATCGGCACGTACGGCAGGCGCACCCCCGCGTGGATCGTGAAGTAGTCCACGCCCTGCTCGGCCTGCTCGACGAGCGTGTCGCGGAAGATCTCCCAGGTGAGTTCCTCGGCCCGGCCGTCGACCTTCTCGAGCGCCTGGTAGATCGGCACCGTGCCGATGGGCACGGGCGAGTTGCGGATGATCCACTCGCGCGTCTCGTGGATGTGCTTGCCCGTGGACAGGTCCATCACCGTGTCGCCGCCCCAGCGGATCGCCCACGTCATCTTGTCGACTTCCTCGGCGATGGAGGAGCCCAGCGCCGAGTTGCCGATGTTCGCGTTGATCTTCACCAGGAAGTTGCGGCCGATCACCATCGGCTCGATCTCCGGGTGGTTCACGTTGGCCGGGATGATCGCGCGGCCGCGCGCGACTTCGTCGCGGACGAACTCCGGAGTGATCTCCGGCGGGATCGCCGCGCCGAAGGATTCGCCCCGGTGCTGGCGGCCGAGGAGCTGCGCCATTCGCTCGCCCTTGGGGCCGGCCGCGCGCAGGCCCTCGAGGTACTCGCGCCGGCGCAGGTTCTCGCGGATCGCGATGAATTCCATCTCGGGCGTGACGATGCCGCGGCGCGCGTAGTGCATCTGCGTCACGTTGGCTCCGGCCTTGGCCCGTCGAGGCAGGCGCTTCAGGTCGAATCGCAGCTCGGCGAGCTTCGGGTCGTCGAGCCGCTCGCGCCCGTAGCGCGACGTGGGTCCGTCCAGGCGCTCGGTGTCGCCGCGCTCCTCGATCCACTTGTCCCGGAGCGGCGCGAGGCCCTTGCGGATGTCGATGCGCACCGCGGGGTCCGTGTAGGGCCCGCTCGTGTCGTACACGGTCACGGGGGGGTTCGGCTCGGCGCCGAAGGAGGCCGGCGTGTCGGACTGCGAGATCTCGCGCATCGGCACGCGGATGTCGGCGCGCGAGCCTTCCACGTGGATCTTGCGCGAGCGCGGCAGCGGCTGGACGGCGGCCTCGTCCACGTGGGCGGTCGAGGCGATGAATTTCGGATTGGCGTTCATGGCGGCTCCTCGGGGAAGGGACGGCGGACGGGAGCGCGGGCGGGCCGCAACGCTTCCTACGCCGGCATGACCCGGATCAGGTTCCAAGGGTGTGTCTCATCCGGGCGCCCTGGGCACCCGGAACCCCTGCGTTGTCGAAGGGCGAACCCTAAAGGATGCGCCCCGGGTTTGCAATGACGGGCCGGGCCGGGGACGCGCGTGCGGGTTCGGTCGCCGGGGCGATCCGGCGCAGCCGCCAGTAGATCTCGCCGGGCCACGAAGGAAACGTCGCCCCGAAGAGCAGGTTGGCCTTGAGCCACGCGGACGAGTCCTCGATCCGCGCGCCCGAGGCGCGAAGCGCGAACGCGCCCGCCCGGAACTCCGGATCGAGGCCGTTCGCAAGCGCCATGCGGTCCAGGCGCCGGGCGGAAAACGCGCTGACATGCCCGAAGGGACGGGCGGACCGGCGAAGCTGGCGCTCGCGCCAGGGCGCGAGCCAGTCCGGCACCACCGGAAAACCGCCCAGCACGACGCCGTCCGGGCGCAACAGGCGGGAAACGCTGCCCAGGACGTCCTCGGGCTCGTGCAGGTGCTCGAGCACGTGCAGCAGGACGATCGCGTCGTAGCGGCCATGGACGCCCGAGCGCACCAGGCGGTCGATCTCGTCGGGCCGCTCGAGGTCGACGGGGTAGAGCTGGCCGTAGCCCAGCGCGCCCAGGCGAACGGCGTCGAGCGCGCAGTCGGCCGCGTCCCAGGCCCGGTAGGGCGGCGGACCGTCCGTTCCGTCGACGAAAGCCTTGAGCTGGCCGCGGTCGACGCCGATCTCCAGGACGCGAAGGCGCCGGCCCCGGCGGGCCGCCTCCTCGCGAAGGAGCCGCTCCATGAACCAATACCGGAGCAGGCGGAAGGGAAGGCGGCGGGAGGCCGCGCGGGACGTGATGCCGAAGGCGGGGTCGCGGGCGTTCGCGTTGCGCGCGATCGCGTCCGCGTCCCAGAGGAGGGCGCGAAACCGGTTCATGGAATTCCTCGAATCGATGGACGGGCCGGACGGGGTCCGGGCGGCGGGATCCGGGGATCAGCGGGGCGGTGCCCTCGCGGGGGGTGGCAGCGCAGCGAGCGCTCGGGCGCCGCCGCGCGGCGAGAGACGGAAGAAGCGCTCCGGGGAAGCGCCGAGCGGGGCGCGGACGACGATGTCCGCGACGACGGCCGGATCCGGATCGCGCAGGCCATCGGCGACGACGACCGGGTCCGGGATGCAGGCGGGCGCGCCGGCTGCGGCGGCGAGATCCGGCCCCGGCGCGTGCAAGCCGGCCGCGTGGGCCGGCGGAACCCGGCCGCCCGGATGGGCGTGCAGCAGCGGCTGCATCGCGAAGAGCAGCACGGCGAGCGCGAGGATTCTCGCGACGACGGATCGGGTCCGGGGCAGTGTCATGTGGTGGCGATTGTCGGGGCGGTCGCGGCGTCGCGCCATTGCGATTGGCAAGGCGTTTTTGCTGCTTGACTGGATAATTATTCAAATGAATAATTATGCCGTTCACTCCGAGACCGCCATGCCCCGTCCCTCCCGCAACCTCGACCGCCTCCTGCTCGCCGCCGGCCGGGCGCTCTATCCGGCCACCGGCTGCGCCGGCCTCACCATCCGCCAGGTCTGCGAGGCCGCCGGTGTGAACACCGGGATGTTCAACTACCACTTCGGAACCCGGGACCGGTTCCTGCGGGCCGTCATGCAGGGCGCCTACGAGGAGATGTTCGCGAGCCTCACGCTCGCGGTCCGGCGCCCGGCGGAGCTCTCGGCAGCCGAGGCGCTGCGTGGCGCCTTGGGCGCCCTGGGCCGCTTCGCGCTCGCCAATCGCGAGTTCGTCGCCCGCCTCGCCGCCGACGCGCTCGCGGGCGAGGCGGTGGCCCGCGAGTTTCTCCGCGAGAACCTTCCACGCCACCTGCAGGTCATCGCCGGCGTGATCGCGGCGGGCGCCCAGGCCGGCGAGTTCCGCAAGCTCGCCCCGGCCCAGGCCGTGGGCTTCTGCGTGGGCGCCGTCGCGGCGCCGGTGCTCTTCGGCGGCGCGATCGCGGCGAGCGGTGAGGCCTCCGCCCCCTTCGCGGCCGCGCTCGGCAAGTCCCTGCTCACGCCCAAGGCGCTCGACGAGCGCATCGATCTCGTGATCGCCGGGCTCTCGGCGCCATCGCCGCGCCGGAAAGGTGCGCCATGAACCGCAAGGCCGTCCTGATCGCACTCGTCCTCGCTGCCGCCTGCGCGAAGCCCGAGGAATCCTCGTTCCAGGGCTACGCCGAAGGCGAGTTCGTCCGCGTCGCCACGCCGTTCGCCGGTACGCTGGTCTCGCTCGACGTCGCGCGGGGCGCCACGGTCGCGGCCGGTGCGGCCCTCTTTGCGCTGGAAAGCGAGAACGAGGCGGCCGCGCGGCGCGAAGCGGAAAGCCGCGCGCGCCGCGCCGAATCCCAGCTCGAGAACCTGCGCAAGGCCCGTCGCCCGTCGGAAATCGAGGCGGTTCGCGCCCAGCGTGCCCAGGCCCGCACCGCCGCCGCGCTCGCGGACACGGAACTCAAGCGGCAGGAGGCGCTCGTCGCGAAGGGCTTCGTGTCGCCGCAACGCCTCGACGAATCGAAGGCCGCGCTCGCGCAGGCCCGCGCCCGCGTGGAGGAGCTCGACGCCCAGGTGGCCACCGCGAATCTCGCGGCCCGGCCGGACGAGATCCGCGCCGCGGAAGCGGAACTCGCGGCGGCCCGCGCGGCGCTCGCCCAGGCCGACTGGCGGCTCGGCCAGAAGCGTGCCGTGGCGCCCGTCGCGGGGGAGGTGGCCGATACGCTCTTCGCCCGCGGTGAGTGGGTCGGCGCGGGCCAGCCGGTCGTCACGCTGCTGCCGCCGGAAAATCGCAAGGCCCGCTTCCACGTGCCCCAGGGGCGCCTCGCCGCCGTGAAGGTCGGCCAGGCGGTCGAGCTCGCGTGCGACGGCTGCGGCGCGCCGATCGCCGCGACGGTCACCTGGGTCTCGCCCCAGGCCGAGTACACGCCGCCGGTCATCTACAGCCGCGAGAGCCGCGCGAAGCTGGTCCACCTCGCCGAGGCGAAGCCGGCCCCCGCCGACGCCGCGCGCCTGCGGCCCGGCCAGCCCCTGGACGTGCGACTGAAGTGAGCGTCCCCGACACCGCGCCGGCCATCGACGTCGAAGGGCTCACCAAGCGCTTCGGCGCGAAAGTGGCCGTCGACCGGTTCGCGATGCGCGTGCCGCGCGGTCGCATCTACGGCTTCCTCGGGCCCAATGGCAGCGGCAAGACGACGACGATCCGCATGCTGTGCGGCCTGCTCACGCCGGACGAGGGGCGGGGCACCTGCCTGGGCTACGACATCCGCCGCGAGTCCGCCCTCATCAAGCGCGAAGTGGGCTACATGACGCAGCGCTTCAGCCTCTACGAGGATCTCTCGATCGCGGAGAACCTCGACTTCATCGCGCGCGTGTACGGCGTCGACGGCCGCAAGGCCCGCGTGGAAGGCGCGCTCGAGCGGCTGGGCCTCGTGCAGCGCCGCGACCAGCTCGCGGGCACGCTCTCCGGCGGCTGGAAGCAGCGCCTCGCCCTCGCGGCCTGCCTGCTGCACGAGCCGAAGCTCCTGCTGCTCGACGAACCCACGGCGGGCGTCGATCCGGGCGCGCGTCGCGAGTTCTGGGAGCACCTGCACGAGCTCGCCCACGGCGGGATGACGGTCCTCGTGAGCACGCACTACATGGACGAGGCCGAACGCTGCCACGCCCTCGCGTACATCGCCGAAGGCCGGCTCCTCGCCCACGGCACCGCGCAGGAGGTGGTGGCGGGCGCGGGCCTGTCGACCTGGACGCTCGAAGGCGAGCGGGTCGCGGCCGCCGCCGCCGACCTGAAGGGCGCGCCGGGCGCCGACATGGTCGTGCCCTTCGGCGCGGCGCTGCACGCGAGCGGCACCGACGCCGACGCCCTCGCCGCGTCCGTGCGGCGCGTCGCCCAAGCCCACGGACTGAAGGCCGAGGCGATCGAGCCGGGGCTCGAGGACGTCTTCATCCACCTGATGCGGCGCGCGCCGGGCGCGGCGCGGCCGGAGGCTTGAAGCGTGTTCTCCTGGCGGCGCTTCGTCGCGATCCTCGTGAAGGAATTCGTGCAGGCGAGGCGGGACCGCCTCACCTTCGCGATGATGGTCGGCATCCCGATCATGCAGCTGGTGCTCTTCGGCTACGCGATCAACATGGATCCGAAGGCGCTGCCGGCGGCGGTGCGCTCCGCCGACACGGGCCCCTACGGCCGCTCGATCGTGCGCGCCCTCGAGGCGAGCGGCTATTTCCGCGTCGTGGCCCGTCCCGACACGGAGGCGGAGGCGGACCGGCTGCTCGCCGAAGGCCGCGTCCAGTTCGTGATCAACCTGCCGGCGGATTTCTCGCGTCGCATCGAGCGCGGGGAGCGCCCGCCGATGCTCGTCGAGGCGGACGCGACCGACCCGTCCGCGACGGGCAACGCCCTCGCGAGCCTCGAGGCGGTGCGGCAGTCCGCCCTCGCGCGGGACCTGGGCGGCCCCCTCGCGCACCTGCAGCCCGGCCCGCCGGCGTTCGAGCTGCGCGTGCACCGGCGCTACAACCCCGAGGGCGTGACGCAGCACAACATCGTGCCGGGCCTCATGGGCGTGGTGCTCACGATGACGATGATCATGATGACCGCCATCGCGATGACCCGCGAGCGGGAGCGCGGGACGCTCGAGAACCTCCTGGCCACGCCCGTGCGGCCCTTCGAGGTGATGGCCGGCAAGATCGTGCCCTACGTCCTCATCGGGTACGTGCAGGTCGCCGTGATCCTCGTCGTCGCGCGCCTGCTCTTCGACGTGCCCATGGTGGGCAGCCTCGCGCTCCTGTCGGCGGTGCTGGTGCTCTTCATCGCCGCCAACCTCGCGGTGGGCTTCACGTTCTCGACGCTCGCGCGCAGCCAGATGCAGGCCATGCAGATGACGTTCTTCTTCTTCCTGCCGTCCATGCTGCTCTCGGGCTTCATGTTCCCGTTCCGCGGGATGCCGGGCTGGGCGCAGGCGATCGGGGAGGTGCTGCCCCTCACCCATTTCCTGCGCATCGTGCGGGGGATCTTGCTCAAGGGAAACGGCTGGGCGGAGGTCGCGCCCGAGGCCGGGGCCCTCGCCCTGTTCCTCGTGGCCGCCGGGGCCGTCGCCATGCGCCGCTACCGCGAGACGCTCGACTAGCGGATCGCCGCTTTCGCTTTGATACAATTCCCTTTTTTCCCGCCCGTCGCCCCCATCCCATGAACGTCGAGCAAGCGCGCTTCAACATGGTCGAGCAGCAGATCCGGCCCTGGGACGTCCTCGACACGGCCGTTCTTGCGCTGCTTCTCGAAGTGAAGCGCGAGCGCTTCGTGCCGCCGGGCGCCGAGGGCCTCGCCTTCGCGGATCTCGAGATTCCCCTGGGCCATGGCGAATCCATGATGGCCCCCAAGCTCGAGGCGAGGATCCTGCAGGAACTCGCCGTGAAGCCGGGCGATGCCGCCTACGAGGTGGGCACCGGTTCGGGTTACCTCACGGCCCTGCTCGCGAAGCGGGCCCGCACGGTGACCAGCGTGGAGATCCACGCCGACCTCGCCGCCCGAGCCCGCGGGAACCTCGCGGCCGCGGGCCTCTCCAATGCGACGGTGCTCGAGGGCGACGGTGCCCGCGCGCCCCTCGGCGAAACCTCCTGGGACGTCATCGTGCTCACCGGCTCCACCCCCGTGCTTCCCGACGCCTTCGCGGCCCGCCTGAATCCGGGTGGCCGCCTGCTCGCGATCGTGGGCGAGGCCCCGGTGATGCAGGCCGTGCTCGTCGAGCGGGACGCGGCCGGGGACCTTCGCCGCACCGGTCTCTTCGAGACGATGGTGAAGCCCCTCGTGAACGCCGAGACGCCCTCGCGTTTCCGCTTCTAGCGATGCGGCAGGTGGCTCCGGCGGAACTGGCGGCGCGCCTGGCCCGGGAACCCGGGACGGTCGCGATCGTGGACGTCCGCGAACCCTGGGAAAGATCCCTTTGCGCCATCGAAGGCTCCGTGCACATTCCCCTGGGGCAATTGCCGTCCCGCCTGGCGGAGCTGGACCCGGCCCGTCCGACCGCGGTGGTCTGCCACCATGGCGTGCGCAGCCTCCGGGCCTGCGCCTTCCTCGCCCACCACGGGTTCGGCGAGGTCCTCAACCTCCAGGGCGGCATCGATGCCTGGGCCCGCGACCTCGACCCGGCGATGGCCCTTTACTGATCCGGTCCGGCGAGGGCGAATCCGAATTCCCGCCCCGAGCCGTCCAACCCCCACCGACCACGAACGGAAAGATTCCACGATGAAGCCCACCCGACTCGCCCTACTCCTCGCCGCCGCCGGCTTCGCCTCGGGCGCCTGGGCCGCCGACCTGATGGGCGTCTACAAGGACGCGCTGGTGAGCGATCCGGTCTACCAGTCGGCGCGGGCCCAGTACCAGGCGGGCCTCGAGCGGCTGCCCCAGGCCAAGGCCGGCTACCTGCCCTTCGTCACGGGCTCCGCCTCGGCCTTCCGCAACAACCTGGACCGCGACGACGCCTCGGACATCAACTACAACAACCAGACCTACGCGGTCACGCTGTCCCAGCCGCTCTTCCGCTGGCAGAACTGGATCGCGATCTCCCAGGCGGAGAAGCAGGTGATGCAGACGGAAGCCACGTTCTCCACGGCGAAGCAGGATCTCATCGTGCGCACGGCGCAGGCCTACTTCGACGTGCTGCTCGCCCAGGACAACGTCGCGTTCTCCGAAGCCCAGAAGAAGGCCTTCGCCGAGCAGCTCGCCCAGGCCAAGCGCAACTTCGAGGTGGGCACCTCCACCATCGTCGACACGCTCGAGGCCCAGGCCCGGTACGACCAGACGGTGGCCAAGGAGATCTTCGACAAGAACGATCTCGAGGTGAAGCGCCAGGCGCTCCAGCAGCTCATCGGAAAGCCCGCGGAGGCCCTCGTGCCCCTGAAGGATCCCCTCGCCCTGGCGCCGCCCCAACCGGCCAGCCTGGAATCCTGGGTCAACGCGGCGGCGGGCTCGTCCTTCGCCGTGGCCATCGCGCGCGCCGGCTACGACATCGCCGTGCAGGAAGTCGACCGCGCCCAGGCGGGCCACTACCCGACGGTGGACCTGTCGGCCACCTGGCAGCACAACCGCAATCCCAACCTCACCTCGGGCATCGGCACGCTCGCGCAATCGGTGGGTTCCGTGGGCGTGTCCGTGTCGGTGCCGCTCTTCGCCGGCGGCGGCACGCAGTCGCGCGTGCGCGAGGCCCTCGCCGGCCGCGACCGCGCCCAGCAGGATCTCGAGAACACCCAGCGCACGGTGGCGCAGTCGGTGCGGACGAACTACCTCGGCGTGACGAGCGGCATCGCGCAGGTCCGCGCCCTGGAGCAGGCCCTCGCTTCAACCCAGAGCCAGCTCGATTCCACGATCCTCGGCCGCGACGTGGGCGTGCGCACGAGCGTGGACGTGCTGAACGCGCAGCAGCAGGTCTTCCAGACCCGCCGCGACCTGCAGCAGGCCCGCTACAACTACCTGCTCGGCACGCTGCGCCTGAAGGCCGCGAGCGGCACGCTGGCCGAGCCGGACCTGGAGCAGGTCAACCGGGCCCTCGGGCGCGGCTAGCGGGGCAGCTTCGGCTCCAGCCACGCCGCGAGGCGCGCGAGCGCCCCGCGATTTTCCCGCGCGAAATCCCGGGCGGCCGCGCCCATCGCCTCTCGCCGCGGCGCGTCCTCGAGCAGCGCGGCAGCCAGCGATACCGCGTGGTCCGCATCACGCGCCCGCAGGCCTGCGCCCCGCGCCATCGCGGCCTCGGCGGCCTGCTCGAAATTGAACGTGTGGGGCCCGAAGAGCACCGGCTTGCCCATGGCGCACGGCTCGATGAGGTTCTGCCCGCCCAGGGGCGCGAGGCTTCCGCCCACCAGCACCACGTCCGCCGCGCCGTACCACGCGAGCATCTCGCCCATGCTGTCGCCCAGGGCGTAGCGCGCGTCCGCCGGCACGGGCTCGTTCCGGCTGCGGCGCGGCACCGGCTTTCCGGTGCGTGCTTCGAGCAGCCCCGCCACCTCGTCGAATCGCTGGGGATGCCGTGGCACGAAGACCACGAGCGCACCGGCCGGCAGGTGCGCCCGCTCGATCGCCTCGACGAGCATCGCCTCCTCGCCATCGCGGGAGCTGCCCACGACCCAGACGAGGCGACCCGGCCCCAGCATCGCGCGCAGGTTCTCCGCCTTCGAACCGACGTCCTCCGGCACGGCCAAGTCGAACTTGATGTTGCCCGTGACCACCGGGGCGGGCGCGCCGAGTGCCGCGAGCCTTTCGGCATCCTTCTCCCCCTGGGCCGCGACGCCGGCCAGTGCCCCGAGGGCTTCGCGAGCCAGCGCACCCGCGCGCGCATAGCCGCGGGCGGAGCGTTCCGACAGCCGCGCATTGACGAGGTGCACGGGCAAGCCCGCCTCGCGGCAGGCGGCGAGCAGGTTGGGCCAGACCTCGGTCTCCAGGATCAGGCCGATGGCAGGCTTCGCGCGCCGCAGGAAGCGCCGGACGGCGAACGGCGCGTCCCACGGAAGCCAGCACTGCGTGACGGTGTCGCCGAAGAGCTCGCGCCCCGTCGCGCGTCCCGTCGGGGTCATGTGCGTGAGCAGGATACGGGCCTCGGGCCGTGCCTGGCGCAGCCTCGCGACGAGCGGGGCGGCCGCCCGGGTCTCGCCTACGCTCACCGCATGCACCCAGATCACGGGTCGGCCGTCGGCGACCGGTGCGGCGCCGAAGCGCTCGCCGAGCTTCTCGAGGTAGCCCGGTTGCCGGCGCGCGCGCCACGCGAGGCGCAGCACCGCGAAGGGCAGCGCCAGCGTCGCCGCGACGCCGTAGGCCAGGCGCGCGATCACGGCGACGCGCGGTCGCCGAAGAGCACGCGCTCGACTTCCGCGGGCGCGGGGACGCGGCCGGGACCGCCCAGGTTCACGGCCCTCGCCCCGCCATGCAGGCCCGTGAGCCCCGGTTCGGTCGCGACGTAGAGGCCGACGGTGGGCGCGCCCAGGGCGACGGCGAGGTGGGTGAGGCCCGTGTCGACGCCGACGACCGCGCTCGCGCCCGCGAGCAGCGAAGCCGCCTCCGGCAGCGTCATGGGCGGGGCGGCGAGGGCGCCGGGCGATGCCTGCGCCAGGCGCTGCGCATCGCGCCGCTCGGCCTCGGATCCGCCGGGATAGACGACGGCGATTCCTTCCTCGTCGAGGCGGTGGGCGAGGGCGGTCCAATGGGCGTCGGGCCAGCGCTTGTCCTTGCGGCTGGTGGCGTGCAGGGCCACGACGTAATCGCCGCGTGGTGCCCACTCGGGACGGGCGCCGGGCGCGACGAGTCCGTAGCGCGCCTCGCCTTCGGGCGCGTACCCGAACACGGCCCCGAGCAGACGGCGGCAGCGATCCACCGCGTGGGCCTGCCGCGTCACGGCGAGCGCCATGTCGTAGAAGCGGGCCGCGGACTTCTCGCGGATGCTGCGGCGGTCGTAGCCGAAGAGGGGACCGCGGGCGAGGCGTCCGACGGCCACGCTCTTGAGCAGGCCCTGGGCGTCCACGATCCAGTCGAAAGGCGCGGCCCGCAGGGCGCGCCGGGCGGCCGCTAGGCCGCGCCACGCCGAGGGCGAAAGCACGCGGCCCTTGAGCCGCCGGATCGCGACGGGATGCACCTCGCGCACGGCCGGGTGCAGCGCGAGCAGGGGCGCGTAGGCCTCCTCGACGGCCCAGGCGATCGCGATCTCGGGCCGGGCGGCGGCGAGGTCCGTGACGGCGGGCATCAGGTGGATCACGTCCCCGAGCGAGGAGAGCTTCACCAGCAGGGCGCGGGGCGCGGGCATGGCGCATTCTAGAACGGCGGGCCCCCCCGGCGGGTAGAATGTCGGCCTTTCCGCGACGTCCCCGACACCCCCTTGGCCTCCCCCGACGACAAGCTGCCGCTCACGGTGGCCGTGATCGCGCTCAACGCCTCGACGCAGATCGGCGCGCTGCTCGAGAGCGTGGCCTTCGCCGACGAGGTGCTCGTCGTCGATTCCGGCAGCACCGACGACACCGTCGCGATCGCGAAGGCGGCCGGCGCCCGGGTGATCTTCCAGGCGTGGCTCGGCTTCGGGCGGCAGAAGCAGTTCGCGGTCTCGTCGGCGAAGCACGACTGGGTGCTGTGCCTCGACGTGGACGAGCGCGTGACGCCCCGCCTCGCCGCCTCGATCCGGGCCGCGTTCGCGGCGCCCCGCTACCGCGCGTACCGCATGCCGCGGCGGAACCGCTTCCTCGGCCGATGGCTCGGCCACGGCGAGGGCTACCCGGACCTGTCGCTGCGCCTCTTCCACCGCGCCCACGCCGGCTGGTCCAACGACGAGGTGCACGAGACGGTGCTCACCACCGCCGAGGTCGGCCGCCTGGAAGGCGACCTGCTGCACGAGTCGGCCGAGGACGTGGCGACCTACCTCGCCAAGCAGAACCGCTACACGTCGCTCCAGGCCGCGGCCCTGCACCAGCAGGGCGTGCGCGCGGGATACGGGCGCCTGCTGCTCTCGCCGTTCGTGCGCTTCGTGAAGTTCTACTTCCTGCGCGGCGGCTTCCTCGACGGCGGGCCGGGCTTCGCCCACGTCGTGATCGGCTGCACCAACACCTTCCACAAGTACCTCAAGCTCCTCGAGCGGCAGAAGGCGGACAAGTGACGATCCTCGTGACCGGCGGCGCGGGCTTCATCGGCGCCAACTTCGTGAACGACTGGCTCGCGGGCGGCGGCGAACCCGTGGTGAACCTGGACAAGCTCACCTACGCGGGCAACCTCGCGAACCTCGCGGCGCTCGCGGGCGACGACCGGCACCGCTTCGTGCGCGGCGACATCGGGGACGCGGCGCTCGTCGGCCGCCTGCTCGCGGAGCACCGGCCGCGCGCCCTCGTGCACTTCGCGGCGGAAAGCCACGTCGACCGCTCGATCCACGGGCCCGCCGACTTCATCGAGACCAACATCGTCGGCACCTTCCGCCTGCTCGAGGCCGCCCGCGCCCACTGGGGCGCGCTCGAGGGCGAGGCGAAGGCGGCCTTCCGCTTCCTGCACGTCTCGACGGACGAGGTGTACGGGTCCCTGGGCGAGGCGGACCCGGGCTTTTCCGAGACCACGGCCTACGCGCCCAACAGCCCGTACTCCGCCTCGAAGGCCGCGAGCGATCACCTGGTGCGCGCCTACCACCACACCTACGGCCTGCCGGTCCTCACGACCAACTGCTCCAACAACTACGGGCCGTTCCAGTTTCCCGAGAAGCTGATCCCGCTGATGATCGCCAACGCGCTCGAGGGCAAGCCCCTGCCGGTCTACGGCGACGGTCGCCAGGTGCGCGACTGGCTGTACGTGGGGGACCACTGCGCCGCGATCCGCGCGGTGCTCGCGAAGGGCCGGCCCGGCGAGGTTTACAACATCGGCGGCAATGCGGAAAAGCCCAACATCGAGGTCGTGCACGCGCTGTGCGACGCGCTCGGGCACCTCGTGCCCCGCGAAGGCGGCTACCGCGGCCTCGTCACCTACGTGAAGGACCGCCCCGGGCACGACCGGCGCTACGCGATCGACGCGACGAAGATCCGGGCGGAACTGGGCTGGGCGCCGTCCGAATCGTTCGAGAGCGGTCTCGAGCGCACGGTGCGCTGGTACCTGGACCACGCGGACTGGGTCGCCGCGGTGCGAAGCGGGGCCTACCGCCAATGGATCGAGACGAACTACGGCACGAGGCAAGGCGCATGAGGAAAGGCATCATCCTGGCCGGGGGCTCCGGCACGCGGCTCTGGCCGGTCACGCAGGTGGTCTCCAAGCAGCTGCTGCCGGTGTACGACAAGCCGATGGTCTACTACCCGCTCACCACGCTCATGCTGGCGGGCATCCGCGAGATCCTCGTGATCTCCACGCCCGAGGACACCCCGCGCTTCCGCCAGTTGCTGGGCGACGGCGCGCCCTGGGGCCTTTCGCTCTCCTACGCGGTGCAGCCGAAGCCCGAGGGCCTCGCCCAGGCCTTCCTCATCGGCCGCGAGTTCCTCGCCGGCGCGCCCTCGTGCCTTGTGCTGGGCGACAACATCTTCTACGGCCACGACCTCTCGACGCAACTCGAGCGCGCGGCGGCCCGCGACAAGGGCGCCACGGTCTTCGCCTATCCCGTGCACGATCCCGAGCGCTACGGCGTGGCGGAGTTCGACGCCGAAGGGCGCGTGGTCTCCCTCGAGGAAAAGCCGAAGGTTCCCAAGAGCCGCTACGCGGTGACGGGCCTGTACTTCTACGACGACCGGGTGTGCGACCTCGCCGCGTCCCTCGCGCCCAGCGCGCGCGGCGAGCTCGAGATCACGGACTTGAACCGTCGCTACCTCGAGGCCGGCGACCTGTCGGTCGAGGTGATGGGTCGCGGCACGGCGTGGCTCGACACCGGCACCCACGAGAGCCTGCTGGAGGCCGCGCAGTTCATCGAGACGATCGAGCGCCGCCAGGGGCTCAAGATCGCGTGCCCCGAGGAGGTCGCCTGGCGCCAGGGCTGGATCGACGGCGCCCAGCTCGCGCGCCTGGCCGAGCCCCTCGCCAAGAGCGCCTACGGGCAGTACCTGCAGGGCATCCTCAAGGAGCGCGTGTTCTAGGCATGAAGGCCATTCCCACCGCCATCCCGGACGTGGTCATCCTCGAGCCGAAGGTCTTCGGCGACGAGCGGGGCTTCTTCTTCGAGAGCTGGAACCGCCGCGCCTTCGCCGAGGCCGTGGGCCGCGACGTGGACTTCGTGCAGGACAACCACTCGCGCTCCGCGCGGGGCGTGCTGCGGGGCCTGCACTACCAGGTGGTCCGCCCCCAGGGAAAGCTCGTGCGCGTGGTCGCGGGCGAAGTCTTCGACGTGGCGGTGGACCTGCGCCGGTCCTCGCCCACCTTCGGCCGCGCCGTGGGCGTCTTGCTGTCGGCCGCGAATCGCCGCCAGCTCTGGGTGCCCGAGGGCTTCGCCCACGGCTTCCTCGTCGTTTCCGAATCGGCGGATTTCCTCTACAAGACGACGGACTGGTACGCGCCGGAACACGAGCGCTCCCTGCTCTGGAACGACCCGGCCCTCGGGATCGACTGGCCCCTCGCCGGCCTCGCGCCCACGCTCAAGCCGGCCGACGCCGCGGGCAAGCCCCTCGCGCAGGCGGAGGCCTACCCCTGATGCGCATCCTGCTCACGGGCGCCAACGGACAGGTCGGGCACGCGCTGCGCGGGGCGCTCGCGCCGCTCGGCACGGTGACCGCCGTCGACCGCGAAGGCCTCGACCTGGGCGACCCGGACGCGATCCGCACTCTCGTGCGCGCGGTGAAGCCGGCCCTCGTCGTGAACGCCGCCGCCTACACGGCCGTGGACAAGGCCGAGAGCGAGACGGACCGGGCGTTCGCGGTGAACGCGATGGGCCCCGGCGTGCTCGCGGAGGAGGCGAAGCGCCTCGATGCGGTGCTGGTGCATTACTCGACGGACTACGTCTTCGACGGCCGCGCCCGCCGCCCGTGGCGCGAAGACGATCCCACCGGCCCACTCAACGCTTACGGCCGCTCAAAGCGGGCCGGGGAACTCGCCATTGCCGCGGTCGCGCCCAAGCACCTCGTGCTGCGCACGAGCTGGGTCTACGGTCCGCGGGGGAAGAACTTCCTGCTCACGATGCTCTCCCTCGCCGCGACCCGCGAGGAGATCCGCGTGGTGGCGGACCAGCGTGGCGCACCCACGAGCGCCCTTTTCCTCGCCGATGCCACGGCCCGTGCCCTCGCGGCCATCCCTCGCGAGGGCGTCGCCTCCGGCATCTACCACCTCGCGGCCGCCGGCGAGACCACGTGGGCCGGCTTCGCCGAGGCGATCTTCGCGCGCGCATCGCGGCGCCTGCCGTCATTCCGGGCGCCTCGGGTCGTCCCCATCGGGACGGCCGATTACCCCACGCCCGCCCTTCGCCCGGCGTACTCGCTCCTCGACACGGGTCGCTTCGCGAAAGCCTTCGGAATCGCGCCGACGTCCTGGGAAAAGCAGCTCGACGCCTGCATGGCCGCGCTGCCGCCGGCCTGACGAAACGCCCGGGCGCCGGGAACCTCCGCGCCCGTCCCCGCTCCTAACAGGGGCATTTCCCCCCTCGGCTATAATTTTCGACCATGTCCGCCCTGCCCGCCGAAACGCCGGCCCGCCGCCTCGGGGAAATCCTCGTCGCCCGGGGCAAGCTCGACCCGGCCAACCTCGACCGCGCGCTGCGCCTGCAGGAGGGCGAGTCGCGCGAGAAGCTGGGCGTGATCCTCTCGCGCCTGGGCCTCGTGTCGGCCCGCGATCTCGCCGACGCCCTCTCGGCCCAGTCCGGCATCGCCGTGGCCGCCGCGGCGGAATACCCGGAGCTGCCCCTGCTCGAGGAGCAGGTCTCCTATCGCTTCCTGCGCGACGCGAAGGCGCTTCCGCTGCGGGAGACGGACGAGGGCGTGGTCGTCGCGATGGCGGATCCCGCCGATGCCTTCACGCTCCGGGCGCTCTCCATGGTCTGCGGCAAGCCCGTGGTGCCGCGCCTCGCCGTGACGACGGAGCTGGACGCCGCCCTCGAGCGCCTCTACGGCGCGGGCCGCTCGTCCATGGGCCAGATCGTCGACGACATCGCCACCCGCGACGAGGAACAGGATTTCGGCGACGTCGAGCACCTGAAGGACCTCGCGTCCGAGGCGCCGGTGGTCCGGCTGGTGAACCTGCTCATCACCCACGCCATCGACAGCCGCGCCTCCGACATCCACGTCGAGCCCTTCGAGAACCGCCTGATCGTGCGCTACCGCATCGACGGGGTGCTCAACGAGGTGGAGTCGCCCCCGCGGCGCCTCTCGGCGGCCGTCATCTCGCGCGTGAAGATCATGGCGGGCCTGGACATCGCCGAGCGCCGGCTGCCCCAGGACGGCCGCATCAAGCTGCGCGTGCAGGGCAAGGAGATCGACCTGCGCGTGTCCACCGTGCCCACGATGCACGGCGAGAGCGTGGTGATGCGGATCCTCGACAAGGGCGGCGTTCCGCTGGACTTCGCCTCCCTCGGCTTCGAGGGGCGCATGATGGAGCAGTTCCTCGCGGCCCTTTCCCAGCCCCACGGCGTGCTGCTCGTCACCGGGCCCACGGGCTCGGGCAAGACCACCACGCTCTACACCGCGCTCGACCGCCTGAACCGCCCGGATGTGAAGATCCTCACGGTGGAGGACCCCGTCGAGTACCAGATGCCGGGCGTGAACCAGATCCAGGTGAAGCCCCAGATCAACCTCACGTTCGCGAACGCGCTGCGCTCCATCGTGCGCCAGGACCCGGACGTGATCATGATCGGCGAGATCCGCGACCTCGAGACGGCCGAGATCGCCGTCCAGTCGGCCCTCACGGGCCACCTCGTGCTCTCGACGGTCCACACGAACGACGCGCCCTCCACGGTGAACCGCCTGCTCGACATGGGCGTGGAGGACTACCTGCTCACCTCCACCGTCGTGGGCATCCTCGCCCAGCGGCTCGTGCGCTCGCTGTGCACCCATTGCCGCAAGCCCTACGTGGCGCTGCCGGAGGTCGTCGCGCAGATGGAACTGCGGCGCTTCGTGCCCGAGGGGGACGTCACGCTCTACCACCCCGTCGGCTGCGACCACTGCAGCGGCACGGGCTACCACGGGCGCCTGGGCATCATGGAGATGCTGCCGATGAGCGACCGCATCCGCTCGCTCGTCATGCGCCACGCCAACTCCGCCGACCTGCGGGCCGCCGCGGTGGAGGAGGGCATGGAATCGATGTTCGAGAACGGCCTCAGGAAGGCCGTGGCGGGCGTCACCACCGTCGAGGAAGTCCTGCGCGTCACCCGCGAGGACTGACCGCCCCATGCCGCTCTTCCAGTACAAGGCCGTGACGCCCGCGGGCGAGGTCCTCGAAGGCGTCATGGAGTCGCCCTCGCAGAAGGGCGTGGTGGAACGGCTCAGGGACATGGGCTACACGCCGCTCCGGGCCTTCGAGGCCGGCGCGGGCGACGCGCCCGCCGCGTCGCGCCGCGCGGGTGGGGCCTCCCTCTTCGGGCGCCGCGAGGTCGGGGCCGACGAGGTGGGGGTGCTCACGATGGAGCTCTCCACGCTCCTGGGCGCCGGCCTCACGCTCGACCGCAGCCTCGAGATCCTGCTCAACCTCGCCGACGACGAGCGCGTCGCCGCCCTGGTCGGGCGCGTGCGCGGTGAGGTGCGCGGCGGCGCGGCGCTTTCCAAGGCGCTCGAGGCCCAGCAGGGCGTCTTCGGCCGCTTCTACGTGAACATGGTGCGCGCGGGCGAGGCGGGCGGCGCGCTGGCCGAGGTGCTCGCGCGCCTCGCGGAGTTCATGGACCGCTCCAAGGAGCTGCGCGAGACGGTGAAGAGCGCGCTCATCTACCCGGCCATCCTGCTGTCGGTCGCGATCCTGTCGGTGGTCGTGCTGCTGGGCGTCGTGGTGCCCCAGTTCGAGCCCATCTTCGCCCAGAGCGGCAAGGCCCTGCCGCTGGTCACGCAGGCCGTGGTGGCCGCCGGCGCGCTGATGCGCGGCTGGTGGTGGGCCTTCGTGGTGGCGATGGTGCTCGCGGTGCTCGTCGTCTCGCGCCGCCTGCGGGACCCGGCCACGAAGCTCGCGTGGGACCGCCTGCTGCTGCGGCTTCCCGTGGCCGGGGACTTGGCCGCCAAGGTGGAGACCGCGCGGCTCGCCCGCACGCTCGGCACGCTGCTTCGCAACGGCGTGTCCCTGGTGAGCGCGCTGCCGATCGCGCGCGACACGATGGAGAACACCTACCTCGCCGCCGGCCTCGCCGAGGCGGGCCGCGAGCTCAAGACCGGTCGCGGCTTCGCCAAGCCCCTCATGGAGGCGAAGCGCTTTCCCGCCTTCGCGCTGCACATGATCCAGGTGGGCGAGGAGACCGGGCGCCTCGACCGCATGCTGCTCGACGTGGCCGACGTGTACGACCGCGAGGTCGCCCGCGCCGTGAAGCGCGCCCTCGCCCTGCTCGAGCCCGCGCTCATCCTCTTCCTCACCGCGGTGGTGGGCCTGGTGATCCTCTCCATCCTCGCCGCGATGCTCTCGCTCTACGACATCCCCCTCTAGACCCGGAACCAACCGACCGGAGTGACCATGACCTTTCGCCCCAACCGCCCCGCCCGCGCCTCGGGCTTCACGATCCTCGAGCTGGTGATGGTGCTCGTGCTCATCGGCGTGATCCTCGCCATGGTGGGCCCGCGCGTCTTCCAGAACCTCGGCCGCGCCAACTCCGAGGTGGCCAAGAGCCAGATGGCCACGGTCGGCGGCCAGCTCGAGCTCTTCAAGCTGGACGTGGGGCGCTTTCCCACCACGCAGGAGGGGCTCGGCGCGCTGGTGACGGCGCCCTCGGGCGCGTCCAACTGGAACGGGCCCTACATCAAGGACCCGAAGAGCCTGAAGGATCCCTGGGGCCGCGACTTCGTCTACAAGTCCCCCGGCGACAAGGGCGCCTACGACCTCCTCTCGCTCGGCGCCGACGGCAAGGAAGGCGGCGACGGCGAGAACCGGGACGTGCGCAACTGATGATCCGCCGCCGCGCCGCCGGCTTCACGCTGCTCGAGCTGCTGCTCGTGCTCGTGATCGCGGCGACGGGGTACGCGCTGCTCGTGCGCTTCGCCGGCGGCGGGCTCTCCGGCGCGCAGTTGAAGGGCGCGGCGCGCACCGTGGCGGCGGGGCTTCGCGACGCGCGCGGGCAGGCCATCGCCTCGCAGGAGAGCGTCGCGCTCGCCGTCGATCTCGACAAGCGCACCATCGAGGTCTCGGGCGCGGGCCAGCCCCGCGAGCTGCCGGAGCGCCTCGAGATCCAGCTCTACACCGCCCAGTCGGAAGTCGCGAGCGAGCGCAAGGGCGCCATCCGCTTCTATCCCGACGGCAGTTCCACGGGCGGGCGCGTGACGCTCGCCGCGGGCGAGCGGCGCCTTCTGGTGGACGTCGACTGGCTCACGGGCCGCGTGAGCATCAAGGAGGGGGGCTAGTCCCCCGGCCCGGTGGCGCGCGCCCGAGCCGCACGCCCGGCCCCGATCGCGGGCTTCACGATCCTCGAGGTGCTGGTCGCCTTCGTGGTGCTGGCCCTCGCGCTCGGCGCGCTGCTGCAGGTTTTTTCCGGCGGGCTTCGCGAGGCCCAGCTCGCGGACGAGTACGCGAGGGCCTCCCAGGTGGCCCAGTCGCGCCTCGCCCTCGTCACCGCCGCGGAGAAGATCGAGGAGGGCGCGAGCGCCGGCACCGACGACGGCTTCGCGTGGCAGGTGGCCGTGACGCCCTACGACGAGCGCGTCGAAAGTCCCGAGGGCGATCCGTCGCGCGACTACAACCTGCGGGTGCGCCTGCTCAAGGTGGAGTCCGTCGTGGCCTGGAGCGCGGCCGACGGCCGCGATCGGCGCGTGCGGCTCGCGACGCTGCTGATGGCGGGCAAGCCATGAGACGCCGCGCCCGGGGCTTCACGCTCCTCGAGACCGTCCTCGCACTCACGCTCCTCGCGACGCTGCTCGCGGCGCTCTACGGCGGCCTGCGCACGGGCCTGCAGTCCTGGGAGGCCGGTCTCGCCCGCTCGGCGCGAGCCGACGACCTGCTGCTGTCCACCGGCTTCCTGCGGCGCGAGATCGCCTCGGCGTTTCCCTGGCGCCTGAAGGATCCCATGGCCGTCCGCCTCGCCTTCATCGGCGAGCGCGACCGCCTGCGGCTCGTCTCCCAGCGTCCCGCGGAGATCGCGGGCGGGGGCCTCGCCTTCGTCGCGTTCGCCTTCGAAAGCGGCGGCACGGGACCCGGTCGCCTCGCGATGCGTCGCGCCCTCGCCGCAGCCGACGCGACGGATCTTTCGCCCCTCGATTCCGCCGAGGCCTTCACGCTCCTCGCCGGGGTCACCGCGGCGCGCTTCCAGTACTACGGGACCGACGCCGACCTGAACCCGCCGACCTGGCAGGACCAGTGGACCGCCACGCAGCGCCTGCCGTCCCACGTGCGCATCGACCTCGAGCTGGGCGAGCGCAAGCTCGCGCCGATCGTCGTCGCCCTGCGGCTGGGCGAGGAGGCCGGTTGCTACGAATCGATGTTCCAGCGCCAATGCGTGCCGCGCCGATGAAGCGCCGATCCCAGCGGGGCGTCGCCCTGGTCCTCGTGATCTCCGTGGTCACGCTGCTCGCCATCGCGGCCGGCAGCTTCGCGTATTCCGTCCGGACGGACGCGCGGGCGGCCCGCAACGCGGCCCTGGTCGCCCGGGGCGAGGCCATCGCGCAGGCCGCCATCGCCCGCACGGCCATTGAACTTTTCAAGCCGCAGGCGAGTCCCGAGGTATGGCGACGGCAGGACGAGCCGCGGCCGTGGGCCTTCGACGGGGCCCGCGTCTCGGTCAGGTTCGCGGACGAGTCTGCTAAAATCGACGTCAATTCCGCCAACAACGAGCTGCTGAAGGGGTTGTTCCGTTTCGCGGGCGCGGACGAGGAGGAGGCCGTGAGGCTCCTCGACGCCGTGCTCGACTGGCGGGACGCCGATGCCCTCAAGCGGCCCTTCGGCGCCGAGGAACCGGATTACGCCCGGGCGGGCCTTCGCCACCGACCCGCCAACTACCCGTTCCAGTCCACGGAGGAAATGCAGCTCGTGTTCGGGATGCGTCCCGAGCTCTACCAGCGCATCGCGCCCATGATCACGGTCCATTCTCGCCAGCCGGGCGTGAACCCGCACTACGCGACGCGCGAGGTGCTGCTCGCCATTCCGGGCGTCACGGCCGAGCAGGTGGATGCCTACCTCGCCGAGCGCGCGGCGGCCGCCGCCGAAAAGCGCGGCCTGCCCCTGTTCAGCGCCGCGGGCGGCTACGCGAACTACGCGCAGGGCGGCGCCGCCACCATCCGCGCGGACGTCGAGGTGGACGGCAACCTGCGGGTCTCCCGCGAGGCCGTCGTCGTCATCACGCCCCAGTTCTCGCGCCGGCCCTACGCGACCCTCGCCTGGCGCGAGCCGCTCGCGCCCCCGCCGTCCCCGGCGGCCGCGCCCTCGGAGGAAGCCCTTGTCGGTCGCCGCTGATTCCGTCGCCGCCGCCCCGCGCACGGGCTCGCGCACGGCGGCCGTGCGTGAATTCCTCGCCTGGTGGAAGGCGGAACTCGTCGCGAGCCTGCCGGCTTCGTGGCGCGCCCGTCTTTCGTCCCGTCCGTCCGCCCTCGTCATCGCCGAGGGCGACCTGTGGCGCGAGCTGCGACCCGTCGCGGGCCGTCTCGCCGAATCCGGCCGCGTCGACCTGGCCGCGCTCGATCTCGCGGGGCGCCGCCATGCCTTCCGCCGCTTGCTGGCCGACGGCCCCGGTGCCGACGGCAGCGTGTGGCTGCTGCTGCCCGATTCGGAGGTCCTGCAGCGCACCGTCTCGCTCCCGCTCGCCGCGGAGGAATCGCTGCGCGAGGCCGTCGGCTTCGAGCTGGACCGCTTCACGCCCTTCGGCGAAGCCCAGGCCTGCTACGACTTCCGCGTGAAGGGCCGCGACGCGGGCTCGCAGCGTCTCACGCTCGATCTCGCGGTCGCCCACCGTCCCCTGGTGGACCGGCGCCTCGCGGAGCTGCGGGAGCTCGGCGCCTCCGTGGTCGGCGTGGGCACCGCGGAATCCTTCACGGGCGCCGAGGCTCCGCTGAACCTCCTCGAGCCGGACCGGCGCGAGCGTCCCGCCGTCTCGGGCGCCGTGGTCGCGGCGCGCTCGCTCGCGGTCCTCGCGGGGGTGCTGCTGCTCGCGGCGCTCGTGCTGCCCCTTTGGCAGAAGCGCAGCCGCGTGATCGAACTGCTGCCCCGCCTCGCCACCGCCAAGGCGGGCGCCGACGTGGCCGAGCGCCTCGGGCAGGAGATCGAGAAGCTCGCGGGCGAGCACAACTTCGTCCTCGGCAAGAAGCAGGCGCAGGTGCCGATGGTGAGCCTGGTCGAGGAGCTCTCGCGGCTGCTGCCCGACACCACCTGGATCCAGCAGCTCGAGGTGAAGCCCGGCCCCAAGGGCAAGGACCTGCAGTTCTTCGGCGAGACGGGCTCGTCCTCGCAGCTCATCGAGGTGCTGGAGAAGTCCGGCATCGTCGCCAACCCCACGTTCCGCTCGCCGCTCACCAAGGGCGTGACGCCCGGCACCGAGCGCTTCTTCATCGGCGCGGAGCTCAAGGCCCGTCCCCTGCCGGACCCCATTCCCGAAGCGGAGCTGGTTCCCCCGCCCAAGGAGCCCGCGGCGGTTCCGGCTGCCGCGCCGACTGCCTCTCCTGCGCCCGCCACCTCGCCTGCTGCGCCCACCACCCCGCCGGCGATTTCCGCGTCGCCCCAGCCCGCTCCCGTGGCTACTCCGGCACCCAACGCGGCGGCGCCCGCGAAGCCCGCCGCGATGCCGCCCCAGGCGCCCGCGCCGTCTGCGTCCGCGCCCGCCAAGCCGGCCGCCGCCGCGCCCGCCGATCCGCCGAAGGGAGCCGCGAAGTGAGCGCCCTCGCCTTCGCCACCTGGGCGCCGGAAAAGCGCCGCAAGGCCGCGCTCGGCTTCCTCGCCGGCGCCGTGGTCCTCGTGCTGGTCGCGGTCGGCGTGCCCCTCTGGCTGGCCCACCGGCACTACGACACGGCCCTCGACGACATCGGCCAGCGCCTCGTTCGCTACGAGCGGCTCGCGGCCTCGAAGGCCGATCTGGAGAAGAAACTCGAGGCCGTGAAGGCGAAGGGCAGCCGCAAGTACTTCCTCAAGGCCTCGGCCGCGTCGCTATTGGCCGCGGAGATCCAGGAAAAGGTCCGCCAGTTCATCGAAGGCAACGGCGGCCGCCTGGTGAGCGTGCAGCCGGCTCCCGCGCGGGACGACGGCCGCTTCCGCCAGGTCACCGTCACCATCCAGGCCAATGCGGGCATCGCCGCGCTCCGGAAGATCCTCCAGCAGATCGAGACCGCGGAGCCCTACATCGTCGTCGACGCGCTCACGGTCCGCGCGCAGGTGCCTCCGGGGTACAAGCCGCCGCCGGGTGCCGATCCCGAGGTCTACGTTCAGTTCGACATCACCGGCTACGCGATCCCGCCCTGACCATGGCCCGATTCCTCTCGAAGCCCGAGCATTTCTGGCCCGCCCTCTGGGGTGGCGCCTGCGCCGTGCTCGCCGGCGTGATCGGCGCGGAGCTCTACTTCGGCCAGTCGCCGGCCGAGTCCGGCCCCGCCGCGCCGGCCCGGGTCGTGGAAGCGAAGCTGCTCAAGCCCTTCGCGCTGCCGGCCGAATCGCTCGCCGGCACCGAGACCACGGGCCGCCCGCTCTTCCTGCCGGGCCGCCGCCCCGCGCCGCCCGCGACGGCCGCCGATGCCGCGGTCATGAAGAAGGGCCAGTACGTGCTGCAGGGCACCACGGTGGTGGGCGATCTCGCCTTCGCGATGCTCAAGGAGGTCTCGGGCGGCAAGGTGCACCGCGTGCAGAAGGGCGCTCGCCTGAACGACCTCACGCTGACCGAAGTCGGCCCGACCCACGCGGTCCTCTCCCTGGGCAGCGACAGCGAGAACATCCCGTTGCTCGTCGCGAAGGCCACGCCCCAGCAGGCGGCGGCTGCGGCCGCGGCGGCCGGCGGTCCGTTCGGGGGCGGCGCCGCGCCCGCCCGGCCCGCGGCGTCCGGCGCCCGTCCCCCGGCCCAGGTTCCCATCGCGGGTTCGACCGCCCGTCCGCCCGGCTCGGCCCCGGTCGGCTTCCAGCCCACGATCACGGTGCAGCCGCCGTCCGCTGCCGCCGCACCCATTCCGCGCCTCACGCCCAACGAGGACATCTCGAAGCTCACGCCCGAGGAAATCCTCGCGCGCCGCCGTGCCGCCCGCCGGGCGCAGGCGACGAATTGAACGGTGAGAAGACCATGAAACCGATCCGCCGCATCCCCCTCCATCGCCTCGGCCTGCTCGCCGTCGCGCTCGCGGCCGCCGGCTGCGCGAACTTCACGCGGCCGCTGCCCGGCGCGCCGGCCGAAGCGCCCGCCGAGACGAACGCGCCCGGGTTCGAGGCGCTGCCGTCGAACATTCGCCAGATCGCCTCGGCGATGGCCGCCGAGCAGATCGCGGCCCGGGACGCCGCGGCGGCCGCCCGTGCGCCGTCCGCCGACAAGCCCAAGGTCTTCGCCGGCACGGGCCAGTTCCTCAACCCCAAGGCCGTGGCGCAGCAGCTTCCCGCCGGCCCGGAGGAAGCGCACCTCAATTTCGAGGCCCTCGACGTGCGCGAAGCCGCGAAGGTGATCCTGGGCGATTACCTGCGGGAGTCCTACACGGTCCACCCGGCCGTCACCGGCACGGTCACCTTCCGCACGATCAAGGCCATCCCGCGCACGGCGCTGCTGCCGACGCTGGAGATGCTGCTCCGGCAGAACAACGCCGCCGTCGTGCGCGAGGACGGCATCTACAAGGTCGTTCCCATCCAGGCCGTTCGCGGCTCCGTCTCGCCGCAGCTCGGCGGGCCGCAGGTCGCGGTGCCGCCGGGCTTCACGGTGCTGGTGGTGCCCCTGAAGTTCGTCGGCGCCAAGGAGATGGGCAAGATCCTCGAGCCCTTCGCCGCCGACAACACCGTGCGCGTGGACGAGGTGAGGAACCTCGTGATCATGGCCGGCAACCAGAAGGAGCTGCGCCACCTCGTGGACACGGTGGAGCTCTTCGACGTCGACTGGCTCTCGGGCTATTCCGTGGGCATCTTCCCCGTGAAGAGCGCCGACGTGAAATCGCTGGTGCAGGACCTCGACAAGATCTTCGGGCCGACGGCCCAGGGGCCGCTCGCGGGCATCGTGCGCGTGATCCCCATCGAGCGGCTCAACGCGCTGCTCATCGTGACCACGCAACCCAAGTACCTCGAGGCCGCGCGCACCTGGATGGAGCGGCTCGACCAGATCGGCGGCACCTCCGGGGGCTCGCGCCTCTTCGTCTACCAGGTGCGGAATGGCAAGGCCGAGAGCCTCGCCAACCTGGTGAGCGAGCTCTTCACCAAGCGCACCACCACGTCCATCACGCCGCCGAGCCTCGCGCCCGGCGCCCGTCCGGCCACGCTCGGCACGCCCACGCCGGGCACGCCGGCCACCGGAACCACGGCCACGACCACGGCCGCGCCTGCCGGCCTTCCCGCCGCCGCCGCCTTCGCGATCCCCGGCTCCATCACCAGCACCACGAGCGAGGTGCGGGTCATCGCGGACAAGGACAACAACGCGCTGCTGATCCTCGCGACGCCCACGGACTACGAGATCATCGAATCGGCCCTGCGCAAGCTCGACGTGGTGCCCAAGCAGGTCCTGGTGGAAGTGACCGTCGCGGAAGTCACGCTGTCCGACGACCTCAAGTTCGGCGTGGACTGGTTCCTCAACGGCCGAAGCGTGGGCAATGCCAGCGTCACCGACGGCACGCTGAACCTGGGCGGGCTTCCCACGACGCCGACCGGCGCGGTTCCGCTTTTCACGGGCCTGCAGCTCATCAACCGCAAGGGCGGCGACGTGCGCGCGGTGCTGAACGCGCTGGGCAAGGACGGGCGCCTGCAGGTGCTCGCGACGCCCCAGCTCATGGTGCTGGACAACCAGAAGGCCCAGATCAAGGTGGGCGACAAGATCTCCGTCCAGACCCAGCAGCAGTCCGTGGCGGGTTCCACCAGCGGGCTCATCAACAGCTTCCAGTACATCGAGACGGGCATCCTGCTGGCGGTGACGCCGCGCATCAATTCCGGCGGGCAGGTCACGCTGGAGGTGAGCCAGGAAGTAAGCGTTCCCCAACCCGCCTCGGTCGCGGGCGCCAACCCCGACATCAGCCAGCGGACGGCCAGCACCTCGGTCGTCGTGGCTTCCGGGGATTCCATCGTGCTCGGCGGCCTCATCCGCGAGGACAACACGCGCGGAACCTCGGGAATCCCGCTCCTTTCCAAGATCCCCGTCCTGGGGGCGGCCTTCGGTTCCCAGACCATCGTGAAGCGCCGCACCGAGACCATCCTGCTCATCCGCCCGGTCGTCATCACCAATGCCGCCCAGGCGGCGCAGGCCACGGAGGAGCTGCGCTCCCGCATGCCGTCCCTGGAAGGCCTGCTGCCGCCCAAGGCCAAGCCGGCCAACGGGCCGGCCGCATCGCCGTTCCCCGGGGTTCCGCCGCTGGGTTCCCGGCCGGCCGAGCCGCCACCGGCCCCGCCGACCGGGGGTTGATCCCGGCAAACGGGTAGGCTGGCCTGCCGGGCTACCCGTTTCGGAGAATCAAGGTTAAGATCCCGCCGTAATTGCCTGATTGATAGGTTTTTGGGTGGGGTTGTTGCGAATTCGCCACAGTGTTGTAATTCCCGGCGCGATTCGTTTGACCGTCCCCATCGATTTCAATATTCTCTATCCCAACATCATGGATTTCCGGAGTCGTTCTTTCAGGGGTTTCACCGGGGCCGCGATGCTGGCGGCAGCGTTCCTCACGGGGTGCGCGGCAGTGCCGGCGGGGCCTGCAGTCGCAGAGAGTGCCGAGGCGGCGATCGCCCGGCGGGCCCAGCAGCGCTGGGACGCCCTGATCGCCAGCGATGTGCCGAAGGCCTACGGGTACCTCAGCCCGGGCAGCCGCCAGTCCACCTCCCTCGCGGGGTACACGGCGACGCTCAAGCTGGGAACCTGGCGCAAGGCGGCGGTCCAGCGGGTGGACTGCAAGGAGCCCGACCTCTGCGAGGTGCACCTGAAGATCGATTACCAGGTCCGGGGGGCCGCCCTCGCCACGCCACTGCTGGAGACGTGGACGAAGGTCGGCAACGAATGGTGGTACGTGCTCAAGTAGGGCGCCTTTTCGGGCCCGGGCACGGGCGCAGTGGCAGGGTTTTCCGGTTTGTCAAAAGCCCGTGACTGGGCTATGATTCCGCAGTTGCAGCCTCAAAAAAAGTGATCACTTGTCTCTTCAACAAGGAGTAACGCTGACAATGAATTCCTTCAAAAAGAAAGTGCTGGTCTCCGCCGTCCTGGCGGGCATGGGTGCCGCCGCCGGTGCCGCTCACGCCGTCTACCTGGATCCGAACGGCCAGGGCCAGGCCCTGATCTACCCGTACTACTCGGTGCAGGGTGGCAACAACACGTACGTGTCGGTCGTCAACACCGACTCGGCGAACGTCAAGGTCGTCAAGGTCCGCTTCCGCGAAGGCCGCAACTCTCGCGAAGTCCTTGACTTCAACCTCTACCTGTCGCCCAACGACGTGTGGACCGGTGCGGTCATCCCGGCCGACAGCGCTTCCGCCACCTCCGGCGGCCGCCTGATCACGGCTGACGTGTCCTGCACGAACCCCGCCATCCCCTCCACCGGCGTCGACTTCCGGAACTACCTGTACTCCGGCGCGAACGATGACGGCGCTGGCCAGGGCCTCGACCGCTCGCGTGAAGGCTACGTCGAGATGATCGAGATGGGCACGCTCAACCCCGCCGTCGCTCCCGGCAACGCCGCGGTGCACGGTGCCACGGGCGCCCCGACCTGCACGGGCCTCACCGGCCAGACGGTTCCCGCCGTCGCCGCCGCCATCCTGGCCCCCACGGGTGGCCTGAACGGCACGGGCACGCTGATCAACGTCAACAACGGCCAGGACGCCGGCTACAACGCCAACGCCCTGTCGAACCTGACGGCCGCCGCGATCTACTTCGACATCGGCAACGACACGCCGAACTTCGGCAACGCCGATCCGGTGTCCGTGGTCGTGTCGAACAACCGCACGTACCTGTCCAACTGGCCCGCCACCGCCATCGGCCGCACCTCGGCCGTGTCGTCGGCGATCGCCCACCTGAACGTGTACAACGAGTACGTTCTGGACACCGGCACGAAGTCCAACACCGACTGGGTCATGACGTTCCCGACCAAGTCCGCGTACGTGACGACCGCCGGCGCCACCACGCCGTTCACCAACAAGTTCACGGCCTCGGGCGCTTGCGAGCAGATGTCCTTCACGTTCTTCAACCGTGAAGAGCGCTCCGTCACCCCCGCCGGTGCCGACTTCTCGCCGCTGCCCCCGGGCGCCGCGCCGTCGTCCCTGTGCTGGGAATCCACCGTCGTCTCGATCCGCAACGGCACGACGCACATGCCGACGGGCTCGACCTCCGGCGTGCTGTCGTCGGTCAACACGACGGCCATCACCGTGACGTCCGGCTTCCAGAACGGCTGGGCCAACATGCAGTTCACGGGCACCAACGCGACGACCACGGGTCTGACCGCCGCCTCGGGCACGACGACGAACATCCTGACGGCCGCCACCTCCGCCGCCGCCCCGGTGTTCCTCGGCCTCCCGGTCGTGGGCTTCATGGTCCGCTCGTTCAACAACGGCACGCTGGCCGGCAACATCCAGGCCAACTACGGCTCGGCCTTCGAGCACAAGTACCGTCAGTCGATCACCCCGCTGCCGTAATCATGGCTCGGGTGGTTGGGGGTGCCTCGGCGCCCCCGGCCGAAAGCTGAAAGAAGAAGGGCGGGGGTCACACCCCGCCCTTTTTCGCGTCCTGAGGGGCCTGTGCATCCATGCGCACAGGTGGGGCGTAGCCTGTCAGACCAGAGAAAAGACACCTGCAACGAATGCACGGGAACTTGGCGCCTGACGCAACATTCCAACGGACTTACAGCCAGGAGTATTGACATGAACAAACCCGTTTCCCTGCTTCGCTCGGCGCTGGCCGGCGGCGCGATCCTCGGGGCCCTGTGGGCGCTGCCCACCGCCTCCATCGCGCAGCAAGCCGTCACGCTGAACGGGCCGACGGCCACGGCCACCTGCACGGCCGCCAGCACCACCATCGGCACCAACACGATCACGGTCAACTGCGCCGCCAACCCCACCACCACGGGGGGCAGCACGCCGGTGACCACGGCCACCATCACGCTCGGCGCCGCCAGCGGTGCCATCAACGGTACGACGGGCGGCACGGCCACGATGGCCGTCAACTGTTCCGGTGAATGCACCAACGTCGGCGTGAGCCTGGGCGCTTCCGGTGTCGCGGGCGCCACGGTCGCCCCGCCGACCATGACGTTCGGCTCCGCCAACCCGCCGGCGCAGCAGGCCACCATCACGGTACCTGCGGCAACCGCTGCCGGCAGCGGCACCATCACCCTGACCGTCACGGCGGCGGGCAGCGCCACGGGCACCACGCCTGCCGTCAGCGCCACGACCACCGCCGGCTTCACGGTCAACGCGGTCACGGCCAACGGCGGCACCATCGAGTTCGCCGTGCCCTTCACCGCTGCGCAAACGGCCTTCAACAGCGGCGCCACGCCGTTCTACATCTACGCATACCGGCCGACGGGCACCGATGCCGTGAGCGCCCAGATCGTCTGCACGCCGGACCAGGGCTACGCCCCCACCTTCTCGCCCTCCACGGTGTCCTGGGGTGCGGGTGTGACGGGTCTTGTCGCCGTCCAGGTCACGCCGGGCACGCTGCCCCAGGGTGTCGTCAGCGCAAACGTGACCTGTTCGATGCAGAACGTCACCGGCGGCGCAGGCACGAATGCCAACAGCGCCTATGCGATGACGGTGAGTGGTGGATCTGCAGGGGGTCCCGCCAATTGCACGACGACGGCCTCGGTGACCCATGACCTGATCACCCCGGTTTCGCCGAATACCGCGACGCGCGCCTATGTCGGCCCGGTGGCTGGTGCGAGCACGGTGGCCGTCAAGTTCAGCCCCACGCGGTTCTACGCGCCGGCGGGAACGACGCAATACGCGGTCAATACGGTCGTCTCCATGCCGTCCGTGTTCGGGCCGCCCCCGGCCAACAACGGCGTCGACATGTTCATCTCCGAATGCCCGGGCGACTTCGTCAACAAGCCCGCGACGGCCGCGCCCGGTACCTGCGGTTACTACGACCAAGGCCAGGTCCTTACCATCAGCACGAGCACTGCTGCGACGGCACCGGGCTGGTATTGCAAGCTGGACCCGGCCAAGAACTACTACCTGAACTTCAGGTTCCAGACGACGGCCGGCGCGCCGACGTGCACGGGCAGCTGCTACGTCTACGTGGACCTGTCCTACAACTAGTCCCTGAAATACCGAGGCCCGCATACCCTCCGTATGCGGGCCTTTTTCTTGCCGGAATCGCCATGAAGAAATTTCTCGTCACCAGCCTGCTCGCCCTTTCCACCGCTGCCATTGCACAGGGTCCTGTGGCCGACGTGCCGCTGATCACCAATGGCGAAATTCGCACCACGTCCCGGGATTTCGAGGCCTTCATGCTTCGCATCCCGGAGGCGCAGCGCGCCGAGTTCCGCGCCAGCATGGAGCGGATCACGAAAGCCGTGGAGCTGGTCTACACCAACCGCGTGCTCGCCGAGGAGGCGAAAAAAGCGGGACTCGACAAGGATCCGTACATCGCGCAGCGTGCCCAGCAGATCGTCGAGGCGTACTACGCCCAGGTCTGGCAGGAGCACTACCAGAAGAACCTCAAGGCGCCGGACATGACGCTCCGCGCCGAAGAGCTCTACAAGCTCAATCGCGAGCGGTTTCGCGATCCGGAGCGCCTCGACGCGGAACACATCCTGATCTCGCTCCAGGGCCGCACGCAGGAACAGGCCCTCGCCCGCGCCCGCGAGGCCCGTGCCAAGTGGGAGGCCGGCGAATCCT
>ERZ761602.1920-NODE-1920-length-35186-cov-10.564487_pt1 | contig 35186 bp, 29 predicted proteins | sample MGYA00512165_ERZ761602 | MGnify/ENA primary metagenome ERZ761602 (study PRJEB28899, sample SAMN02445085) | bioreactor sludge metagenome | biome: EBPR sludge; isolation source: Thorneside wastewater treatment plant | place: Australia: Brisbane, Thorneside...
TCTGGATTGCCGCGTCGCTTCGCTCCTCGCAATGACGACTTGTTCAGAGGTTCCCCAGATCGGACTCGTCACATTGCGACCCAATCCCGCCGAGTTGGACGTGACCATGAGCGACGAAATCAATTACAAGAACAATCCCTTGCACGGCGTCAGCTCAAAGGAAATGCTGGTTGAGCTGGTCAATCACTATGGCTTCAACATTCTTTTTGCGTACCTGAATATCAACTGTTTCAAAACCAATCCGAGCATTGAGTCCAGCCTGAAGTTCCTGAAGAAAACAAGTTGGGCACGGGAGAGGGTTGAGGCGTTCTACATGTACCAGTTCAAGAGCCTGCCGAGAGCGTCGGATGAACAATTCGAGTTACCACCCCGGGATCGAGTGGTGCCAGAGGATCAACGGCCCGGCGAACCCGCCATACTGAGCCTGGAGGCCGCCGAAAAACTGAATGAGAAACGCGCAAGAAAATCTGCCGAGCGCAGCCAGAGTGCTGGTCACCGAACGGCTCCGGGCAAGGCTCGTGTCGCTTCACGAAGCGCGCGCCAATCCGGCGATCAAGACAAGAACGGCGCCAGAATCCGCGACGGTAAATCGTCGGCAACTCAGCCGGCATCCGCAGCTGCTGGCGCCGATCCATGGGCGCAGTGGCGAAAATGAGCGTTCAAAAAGCGAAGCCGGGTCCGCAACAGGGCCAGTAACGAGTACGCGACGTGCGCCACCGCGGTGGCATCTGCTTTGCGGACATCAGAAGGCGTTTCCTGATTGGCATCGAACCTCAGTCGGGTTGGGTTGAGCAAGGTGTCCCGTTCGCCCTGAGCTTGTCGAAGGGCGCTCTCGCGAGCCTCGCCCTTCGACAGGCTCAGGGCGATGCATCGCGCCGAATATTGCGGCGGTGCCTACCTGCAACTGGTCTACGATCCGGCCGGCAGGGTGGATGCGGCCACGCTCGAGCGTTTCGCCGATCGGCTCTACAATGAGGTATTGCCGGATCCGGCAGCGCGCGACTTCATTTATGCCCAGCACCCGAGGCTGGGCGCCGGCGTGCCTGCCGAGGTCTCGCCCTGGCCGTTTTGGATGGCCGGTTCCTGGGTGGCGCAGAATCAACTCCCGGATGGCCTGCTGAGCCTGGTCTCGCTGCCGCTGCTGATCGACCCCGAGCGTCCGGGAATCGCGGCCGTGCTGCCGGCGCACGCCTGGCCGACGCGGCTGCGTGAACGTTGGCTGGCCGCAGGCGAAGCGAAACACGGCGTGCGCCACGATCCCGATGCGCTGCGCCAAAAGCGCATCGGCGAGTTGCGCGATCCTGGCGTGCGCGAGTCGCTGCAGCAGGAGATGAACTACCAGTGCGGCGCGCGCTATTTCCACGGCGGCGACGTGCCGCGCGACTTCGCCCGCGCTCGCGAGTGCTGGCAGTCGTCGTGCCGCGACCAGAACCCGTTTGCGATGGTCGCGCTCGGCGTGATCCACCAGCAGGGATTGGGCGTGCCGATCGACATCGCACGCGCGCGGCGCTGTTTCCAGGCGGCGTCCGACCTTGGCCTCGAACTCGGCGACTTCGAGATGGGCCAGAGTTATCTCACCGAAGGCCGCGGCGACATGGCGCAGTTGTACCTGCGACGCGCTGCGGCGGCGGGTTACGCGCCGGCGGCCGAATGGCTGCGCAGCCATGGTGCGGAGGCCGCACCGGCCGATGACAGCGCGCAACACCGACGTCCTGCACGCCTGTTGGTAGCCGGACTCGGCTGCGCCGCGCTGGCTGGCGTGTTGCACTTGAGCGGCGCGCCGGGTTCCGTGGTGCTGCTTCTGGGCATGCTGGCGGCCGGCTTGATGCACTTGCACTTGCACATGCGCATGCGGCGCGAAGCCTGAGCACCTGCTGGGAGCGGACTGGTCCCGCGCGCTGCGGCTTTGCGGTGGGAGCGGGCTAGTCCCGCGAGCTTGAAGGCCAAGCGCTCGCGACGCGAGGTCGCTCCCACAGCAGCGCGCGGCTGCCGGATCGCGGCAGGTCGCCCGCCGCGCTTCAACTTTCAGCCATCGCCCGGGCAATGGCATCGATCTCGCGCAGGCGCCGGTGCGGATCGGCGAGCGCCGCGATCAGGCTGCGCCAGTGCGACTGCGATTCGCGCAGTTCGCGCAACTGGCGATTGAACAACTGCTCGGCATCCTTGGGATCGCGGATGCGCAGCCGTGCGTGCGCTCCCAGGGCCTGCGCGAGCTGATCGGCGCGCGCGGCAAACTCGGCCTGCAGCGTGCGCAACTGTTCGCGCAGCACCTCGTTGTAGTACGCCAGGCGCTGCGCCGGCAGCGCGGCCAGCGTCGCCGGATTGATCTGCTCGACCTCCATCTGCAGCCGCAGCAGGGTCAGCAGGTCATTGGCCTGGTAGGCACGATTGATCTCCTGCATCAGCGTGGTCTTGCGTGCGCGCTCGAGCGGATCGCTCTCGCGGTCGGGATGCAGGCTGCTGACCAGTTTGCGGTAGACCTCGCGCACCGACAGACGCGCGCCTTGCGCTTCTTCGTCACGCCGCGCCTGCGCCGCGGTTTCGCGGCGACTGCGCTTGCGCGTGCGCGCCGCGGCCTCGCGCGCCTGCTGCTCGGCGGCCGTCCGCTCGTCCATGCGACGGTACAGCTCTTCGATCGGATCGGCACCGAGATCGCCGACCTCGTCGTCGCCGAACATCTCGCCAGCCACCTGTTCGGCAAACACGCGCTCCAGTTTCGCTTCGACGTCGCGCCGATCTGCGAGACTGATGTCGCTGTAGTGATCGTACAGCGCCACCAGCGATTCGTCGTCGCCCTCGGCCAGCAGTTCATTGATGCGGTCGAGCAGGAACGCCGTCAACCCCTCGCGACGGCGGCGGGTCAAGCGCAGGCCAGCCGGTGGATGAGTCAACAACTCGTCGACCTGGCTGACCAACTGCCGCTGCAGCAGCGCCAGCGCCGCGATCTGTGGCTGCATTTCGCTGCCGACGCGCTGGTGCAGACGCTGCCCGACGGCGTCCCATAGCTGCAGCTTGGCGCGCGCTTTTTCGATCTGTTCGGTCAGTCGATTGAAGGTTTGCTGCGCCGGATTCAGCGCAGCCGCTCCCTGCTCGATGCGCAACAGTTCGCTGGTGGCGGTTTCGGTCTCGAACAGCGACGCCTGGTGCGGTGGGTTTCGAGGCATGTCGGGAACGCTGGGCGAAACCCGGATTCTCGCCTGCCGCTGCCGTCCGGCGAAAGTCGGCGTGCAGACTCTGTGCGAGTCCCTGGCGCACTGCTTCGGTGCGCACCTTCGCGCACGACGCAACGCGCGGGCCATCGAGTCAACGCTACGGGTCGATGGTGCTCATCTGGCTCTGCAGATAATCGGTGATCGGCTCGTTCTCTTCTGCCGAGGATTTTCGATGCCGTTGCAGCATCTTCAGATATTCGGCGCGCGCATCGGTGCCGGGCTCGGCCTCAAGCAGCGGCGCCAGCGACTCGTCCAGCGTGTGGCAGCGTTCGCAGCGCAACTCGTAGAGCGTCGCTCCGGCAGAAACGTCGACTGCGGGCGCCATGTCGCCGGGCGCGATGATGGTGACCGCCGCATCTTGCGAACCGCGCTCGACCGCCACGGCGAACGCGATGCAGGCTGCGACGAACACGCCGGAGAGCACCATAACACTGCGATTGACCAGTGATTGACGCATGGCTCAAACCTGATTGAAGCGTTCGGAGTGGACACGGTCGTCGCCGATGCCCAGCTCGGACAGCAACTGCTCGACACTGTCCATCATCGGGTTGGGGCCGCACACGATGTACTGGAAATACTGGCGCGGTTGCGGCAGATGGCGCTCGAGCAAGGCAAGGTCGATGCGCCCGCGCTCGCCGTCGTAATCGCCCACGGGATTTTCCAGTACATAGACGACCTTCAAATCGATCTGGCCCTGCAGCGCCGCAAACTCGTCGCGGAACACTACGCGACTGAAATCGTTCGCCGCGTAGATCAGCAGGCACGGCCGGCGATCGCCGCGGTCGCGCAAGCTCAGCAGGATCGAGCGCATCGGCGTAATGCCGATGCCGCCGGCAATCAGCACGAAGCCCTGCGCCGGCAGGTGGTCTATCGACATGCCGCCGTAGGGTCCCTCCACCCAGATGTGGGTGCCCGGCGCCAAAGCGGGCACCTGTTCGCGCGACCAGTCGCCGAGCTTCTTGATCGCGTATTCCTGGCTGCCGTCGTCGAGCGGCGGGTCGGCACTGCTGGCAATGGTGATCGGATGCTGCTGGCGCGAGTACGGCGTACGCCCGCTGATCAGCCAGGCGAACTGGCCGGGCTCGAAGCGAAAGCCGGCATGCCCGACCGGGCGAACGGTCAACAATCGCGTGTCGCCGCCGATATCGACGTTGGACTGCACCTGCCACGGCCGCCGCCACAGGCGCAGCGGACGCAACACCACGTAATTGCCCAACAGCGCAGCGAAGACCAGGGCAAGCCCCAGCACCACAACGTACACCGCAGGGGCCGCCGTGTAGCCCGACACCAGCAGCAGATGCGCGGTCGAACTGGCCAGCAGCACGACCGTGCCCAGGCGATGGATCCGGTTCCACGCATCGAAGGGCAGACGCAGGTGTCGGCGCCACACTGAACTCAGCACCAGCAGCAGCATCGACCAGAAGGCGATGGCGCCGGTCTGCATCGCAGCGCTGCCGTGCAGCGGATTCAGCCAGCGCCACTGACCTTCGGGCAGCGTCAACCCGAGCACGTGGCCGACCAGGAACAAGGCGCCAGCGATTCCGAAACCGCGATGGAACTGCAACAAGGTGTCGGTACCAAACGCGTCCGACAAGGTTCGCAGCCGCGTCACCAGCGCCAGTTCCAGCAGGATCAGCGTGAAGGCGACGAATCCGAGCGCAACCGAGAACTCGAACAGCCATCCGCGCGAGTGCACAAACGGGTCGGCGACCATCGCGGCATGCATGGGCAGCAAGACAATCACGCAGCAAAGTGCGAAATAAACCAGCGCGGCGATCGATCGAGGCATCGGAGACTGCCCTTTGTCCAGGTCGACGACACGTCGATGATGCGATGCCTGGAGCCGTTTGGGCTGAACTTCGATCAAACTTGGCGTAACTGCCGGCGCGAGCCAGAATGCGTGGGAATCGTCGGCGCCTTCGCCCAAGGCCAGCGCGGCGCAAAGGACCGAAATGAACCTGCGCTCTCCGGTTTTCTACGCCGGCATGTCGATTGTCACCTCGCTGTTCACCATCGTGTTGAAGTTTTCGGCGTACTTCCTGACCGGCTCTGTCGGCCTGCTGTCGGATGCGCTGGAGTCATTCGTCAATCTGGCAGCGGCATTGGTCGCGCTGGCGACGCTGTCTTATGCACATTCGGGCGCGGATGAGGATCACAACTTCGGCCACGAAAAAGCCGAGTACTTTTCCAGCGGCATCGAGGGCGCGCTGATCTTCGTCGCCGCCGGCGCCATCGTCTGGAGCGCACTGCCGCGCCTGCTGGCACCGCAGCCGATCGAGCAGGTCGGACTGGGTCTTGCGCTGTCGGTAGTCGCCGCGGGCGCAAACCTTTTGTGCGGCTGGTTCCTGCTCAAGGGCGCGCGCGATCACCGTTCGATCACGCTGGAGGCCGATGCCCACCACCTGCTCACCGATGTATGGACCACCGCCGGCGTGATCGTCGGCGTCGGCCTGGTCGTGTTCACCGGCTGGCTGATTCTCGATCCGTTGATCGCCATTGCGGTTGCCCTGCAAATTCTGTGGACCGGCTTCCGCCTGATGCGACGCTCCTTCGATGGCCTGATGGACCGCGCCATCCCGAAGGCCGAACGCGAGGAAATCGTCGCTGTGCTGGAGCAGGTGAAGTCCATCGGCGGCGATTACCACCGCCTGCGCACGCGCGCTGCGGGCAAGGTCAGCTTTGTCGACGTGCATGTGCTGGTGCCCGGCGCAATGAGCGTGCAAGGAGGTCACGACCTGGTCGAGAAACTCGAGAACGAAATCCGCGAGAAAGTGCCGCACATCGAAGTGCTCACGCACCTGGAGCCGGTGGAGGATCCACGCAGTTGGGAGCAAGAGTCGCCGAGAGGCCTGACCTAGGGCGGGCACGCGCGGACTTGGGCTCCGTCCGCGCCGGATTGCCGTCCGCGCGAATCGCCTTGTGGCACCACCCATCGAAACGCGCGCGGTGGCCGCGCCAGCAAAGCCCGAAACCGCCGCGCCGCTTGCGCTATCTTGGTCCGATGACTGAAGCCTCCCCGACTTACAGCGCGCGCGAGCGCCCGATCCTGACGCCGAGCCAGCTCAACAAGCTGGCGCGGGGATTGCTGGAGGATGCCTTCGCCCAGGTCTGGGTCGAGGGTGAGATCTCCAATTACACGCGCGCGGCTTCGGGGCACTGGTATTTCACGCTAAAGGATCAAGGCGCGCAGATCCGCTGCGCCATGTTCAAGTCGAACAACCAGTATGTACGCAGCAAGCCCGGCGACGGCGCCCAGGTGCTGGTGCGCGGGCGCATCAGCCTGTACGAGGCGCGCGGCGACTACCAGTTGATCTGCGAGCACATGGAAGACGCCGGTTTCGGTCGTCTGATGCGCGAGTTCGAACGCCTCAAGGCGCTGCTGCAGGCCGAAGGGCTGACCGATCCGGCGCGCAAGCGCAATTTGCCGCGCATGGCACGGCGTATTGCGGTGATCAGTTCGCCACAAGGCGCCGCGATCCGCGATGTGTTGTCGGTGTGCGCACGGCGCTGGCCGCTGCTGCAGGTCGACATCTACCCCGCGCAGGTGCAGGGTGGCGAGGCGCCGGCGCAGTTGCGCGCCGCATTGAAGGCCGCTCTGACGGCGTCGCCGGCCTACGACCTGGTCCTGCTGACGCGCGGCGGCGGCTCGCTGGAAGACCTCGCCGCATTCAATGACGAAGCGCTCGCGCGGATGATCGCGGCGGCGCCGATTCCGACGCTGTCGGCGGTCGGCCACGAAACCGATTTCACCATCGCCGATCTGGTCGCCGATGTGCGCGCGCCGACACCATCGGCTGCGGCCGAGCTGTTGACGCCCAGCGTCGACGCCGTCGGACGGCGCCTGCAACAACTGGCGGCCACCCTGCGAGAGCGCATGCGCCGTCGCCTCGAAGCCGGGCAACAGACCAGCGACGCCTGCGAACGCCTGCTGCGCGCGCACGACCCGCGGCGGGCACTGGAACGGGCGCTGGCCCGTTTGCATCGGCGCCACGACGATTTGTTGTCGCAACAGCGCGAGGACGCCCGGCGCCGGCGCCAGCTTCTGGCGACGCTCGCCGAACGCCTGCGTTCGTTGGCTCCGCAGCGGCGCATCGCGCGTACCCAGCAAAACGCCGAGACGCTGTTGGCGCGACTGCGCGCGGTCTCGACCCTGAACCTGCAGCGCCAGCGCGGCCTGCTCGAACACACGGCTCACCTGCTGGAACGCGAGCGCCCCGACACCCGGGGATTGCGCGCGCGCAGCGATCACGCCTGGGCATCGTTGCGTCTGCTCGGGCCGCAGGCCACGCTCGAACGCGGGTACGTCATGCTGCACCGCGCATCCGACGGCAGTCTGGTCATGCGCGCCAGTGCGCTGGTTGCAGGAGAGCGCCTGACGGCGCGCTTCGCCGATGGCGAACGCAGTTTGCGCAGTGACGACTGATGCCTGGGATCAAACGACCTTTTTCGCCCTGCCGTGCGCGGCATCCAGCGGTTCCTGAGTCTGCGTCAGGCCAGCCAGCGACCCACCGATGACCGTGGCATTGCCATCGCTGCGATCGGTCATCGGACGACTGCGCGGCAGCGGTGTGCGCAGCCGATCATCCACCTGCATCGACTGCGTGATCACGGCTTGCAGGTTGGGCTCGGGTCGTTCCACGGTCAGCACGAATTCCGGGCCCTTCACGCCGAGCCTGACCCGGTCGCCGGAATTCAGGCTGACCGTGCCATGGATGCGCTCGCCGTTGAGATAGGTGCCGTTGCTGCTCAGCAGGTCGGTCAGCGTGTACTGGCGCCGGCCCTCGTCGTCGTCAATCCACTCGATGACCGCGTGGCTGCGCGACACCATCGCGTCGCGCTCGGCGTCGACCCTGAGGTCGCACTTCGGGTCCCGCCCCAGATACAGCGACGAGAAGCGGGTCACCGGGTACACCTCCGTGTGCCCCGCTCGCCCACCGCTCAGAAATTGCACAATGATGCGATCCACCGCATGCCTCCTCCATGCCTGGTACGCAGGGTAGCGGGAAAAGCCAACCGTGGGTAGAACCGACGTGTGGGGGTCCCTGCCGCACCGCATCGTTGCGCACCTGCGCGCATCAAACTGTCAGCGACCTCGGAGTGTGTTTTTCTGTCCGCAAAGGACGCAAAGAACGCAAAAGAAAGCAAAGGAGGCAAAGGAGGCAAAGGAGGCAATGGAGGCAAAGGAGGCAAAGGAGGCAAAGCCAGCAGAACATCAACCTTGGTTCTTGGCTCTCTTTGCGTCATTTGCGTCCTTTGCGGACAAAAAAGGCAGTCCGCATGGTAACCGCCAGTTCGGTGCGCGGATAAGCGCACCAGCCCGAGCGCCCAGAACGTTCATCAATCGACGCAACCCCACTGCCGGCGTCGCCCCGTTGTAACCCGCATGAACCCTCACTTCTCCAGCACGCTTGGGCTATCGTCATCGTTTGGCGACACTGAAGCACAATCGACCCGACGTGGAAATCGCCGACAGCGACGAGGACCTGATGCTGCGTTATGCCGCCGGCGAGGCGGCAGCGTTCGACGCGCTCTACGGGCGTTATCGGGTGCGGCTGTTGCGTTATCTGGTGCGCCTCACCGGACAGACAGCCGTGGCTGAAGAGCTTTATCAGGACACCTGGAGCCGCGTCATCGATGCGCGCGCCCGCTATGCGCCCAGCGCGCGTTTCGCTGCGTGGTTGTTTCGCATTGCCCACCACCTGGCGATCGATCACCTGCGCAAGCTGCATCCGACGGTGAATGCCGACGAGGTCCTGGTCGGCTTTCCCGGCTTGCCGGAAGATGATCCGGCGCTGGCGCTCGACCAGGCCGAACAGATGGAACGCCTGGCAAGCCTGGTCGAAGCGCTGCCGACCGAACAACGTGCGGTGCTGTTGATGCGCGCCGAGGGCGACCTCACCCTGGAGGAGATTGCGGTGACCGTCGGTACCGGCCGCGAGACCATCAAGTCACGGCTGCGTTATGCGCTGGCCAAGCTGCGGGAAGGATTGCGCGCGCCATGAGCCGGGAAACGCGCTTCGACAAACTGGAGAGCACCGTCGTCGACGCGCTGCGCCGCGCGCCCGGCGTGGAACCGTCGGCCGATCTCGATCGGCGCATTCTTGCGCGCGCGCATGCCGCGGTGGCGAAGCCGGCCAAACGCCCGCAGCCGATCTGGTTCAGCATGGCCGCCGGCCTGGTGGTGCTGGTCGGCAGCGGCCTGGCGCTGCGCATCTGGGAGCAGGTCGAGCGCGCGCCATCGGTGCTGGATGTGCCACCGCCTGCGGCCAGTACGCCGGTAGCCGACGATGGCGCTGCGGCGGCCGACAGCGTGCCGACCGACGCCGACAGGGAACGATCCGGCGAAGGCGCGAGCCCGAAACGGGAGCAGCCGCTTCCAGCGGCGGCGCCGGCCGAGCGGCGGTTGCCGACCCAGCCCGGCGCGCAACTGCGCCGAGAGAACATCGCGACCGAATCCAGACTCGACAGCCTGTCCGACCTGAGCGCCAATGCCCCGGTCGCCGACGTGGTGATGCCAACGGCGGCGCCCGCTGCAAGGCCCTTCCCGGCCGAGCCGGCGCCAGCGATCAGCGCCGAGGAAACGGCGCCGATGGCGGCGGGCATTGCCGCCTCATCGGAAATGGTGGCCCCCGCGCCGCCCGCCGCGCCGCCACCACCGACGCAACCACCGGCAGCAGCCAAGGTCGGTGTCGCGCGCGCGGAGGCGGTCGCCGAGCTCGACAGCGCGAAGTCGCGTGCCGCCGACGGCGCCGTAGCGGCAGCGGCGGCTTCGAGCGCCGGACGCGATTTCGCGTCTCCGACCAAACCCGTCGTCGACGAGGACCGCGAGCGCCAAAGCGAAACAACGATCGAGCCGCAATCCACCGACCGCTTTGCGATCGCCGTCGCCGCGATCCGTGCTGCCGTGACGCGCGGCGATCGCTCGACAGCGCGCACGCTGGCGCTCGCGCTGCAGCGCGAATATCCGGAGCGCGAGCTGCCCGACGACCTGCAGGCGCTGGTGGACCCCGCGCAGTGAGCGCCACCTTGGCACTTCCGGCGGTGCACGAGGAACACATCCAGAAGAGTCGGTTCCTCGCCCGCGCGTGGCCAGTCGGCAACACCGAGGCGGCGCTAGCCCAGGTGGCCGAATGCGAACGCGAGGAAGCCAGCCACCACTGCTGGGCGTACCGGATCGGGCAGTTGTACCGTTTCCACGACGCAAATGAACCCGCCGGCACGGCCGGCCGACCGATCCTGCAGGCGATCGACGGCCAGGGACTGGACCGCGTGGTGCTGGTGGTTACGCGCTGGTTCGGCGGGATCAAACTCGGTGCCGGCGGCCTGGTTCGCGCCTATGGCGGCACCGCCGCCGAGTGCCTGCGCCGCGCCGAGCGCCGCGAACTGCTGGCGATGCAACGGATCGCGGTCGCCACCACCTTCGCCTTCGAGAGCCACGTGCGGCAGATTGCCCATGAGTGCGCCGGCGAGATCGTCGACGAGTGCTATGCCGCCAGCGGATTCTCCTGCGCCATCGTCCTCCCGGCGAGCGCGAGCGAGCGCTGCGCCCAGCGCCTGCGCGACGCCAGTCGCGGTCAGGCGATCATCGGTGAAGCGGCGACCATCGCCGACTGAATCTGATCATGGAACCGTGGAAAGCTCGCTGCGCATGCGATCTGCAATGTGCTTGGGCATGCGTGGATCCTCGATCAGCGCGCGCAAGTGGGGGCTGTCGGGGTCGAACAACTGGTTGTCGATCAGGCGCTCCAGGACAGTCTGCTTGGCTGCTGCAAGCGCTGGCTGCGTGTCGCGGATGAACAGGATCAACAGCTCGGACATAGGCGAATAGTGGCCCGACGGAAGCGCATTGCGGGCGACCCGTGGCAACAGCCAATCGATCGCCGTGAGGCAGGCCGGATCTGGCTCGCGGCATTGCGCGGTCACCAGTTTCGCCAATGTCGTGTGGGCGATCGTCGTGTGCGTGCCGTAAATGTTGGCTTCGATGGCGTCGAAGCCGTTGGGATCGGCGCCTTCGGCCAGCAGCCAGTCGGCAACGCCCAGGTCGGGAAACTGCAAGGCACTCGACAGCAGTTCGCTCTGGCCGAAGTCGGCAATGCTCGGTCGCAGGCGGCGCAGGAAACTGAAGTGCGGCTCCAGCCAGGCCGTTCCCGAATAATCGCGAGCGCGTTGGTTCAACCATGCGACAACGCCAGGCGGCAGCGGCGCCAACCAGGCCAACACCTGCAGCAGATCGTCATGGCGGGCGACTTCTTCCGGCTTGTACCCGTAGATCAGATCGTACAGCGCAGGCAACGCGACCGGCCGGGCACAAGCTGCCAGCGGCTGCAGCGCAGCGATGTCGCCGGTGGGTCGCGAGCTGCGGTCCAGTCGCTCCACCAGCAGTCTCCCGAGCAAGCGCATGCAGATGCGATTGGATGGCTCGGGTACCTGTGCCAACAATCTCTGAAACAGCGGCCACTGCTGCGCCGTGGCCACCCGTGCAAGCAACAGGTGGGGATCAGGGAAGCTGACTCGTTGCCGCGCTGCGGGCGCCAGCGTGGCGCCGTGGTCGAGCAGAATGCTGGCGGCATCGAACTTGTCGGACTCCAGAGCTACCCTCAGTGGTGTGCGCGCCTGGCAGGTCAGGCCGGGCGGGCCATGCACCAGCGCGAGACTGAACAAGACGCCGTAACAATCCACGCGATAAGCGTTGGGATCGGCCGCGTCTGCCAGCACGCCGCGAAGCGCGGCGGAGTCGCGCCGGATCGCATCGAACAGACGATCGGCATCGTCACCTTTGTGCGTGTAGAAGGGCACGGCGAGCGCGTGCAACAGCGCGGGCGTTGACGCCACCACCAATACAACGACCAGCAGCCCGATGCAAAACAGGATGGTCCTGCCGATCGAGAATGGCCAACGCCGGCGCATCATGGCCCGATCAATGCCACAGCGGCGGGCAGATACAGGTCGAGCAGGCGTCCACGTTCAGGTGCGCGACTGCCGCTGCCGCACCACCTCGAACAGGAACACGCCCGCGGCCACGGAGACGTTGAGGCTCTCGACGCCCGCGGCGATCGGGATTTTCCACAGGAAGTCGCAAGTCTTGCGCGTGAGTTCGCGCAAGCCCTCGCCTTCGCTACCCATGACGATTGCCAGCGGCCCCTTCAGATCGGCCCGGTAGAGACTGTCGCTGGCCTCGCCGGCGGCACCGCCGATCCACACGCCGGCCTTCTTCAGGCGCTCAAGTGCGCGCGCGAGGTTGGTCACGCGCACCAGCGGCAGCTTGGCTGCCATGCCGGCGGAGGCGCGCACCACCGTCGGCGTCAGGCCGACTGCGCGGTCCTTGGGAACGACCACCGCCAGTGCACCGGCCGCGGCCGCGGTGCGGATGCAGGCACCCAGATTGTGCGGATCCTGGACGCCATCCAGCACCAGAATCAGCGCCGGCGTGGTGGCGTTTTCGATCAACGCCAACAGGTCGTTCTCGTCCAGCCCTTCAGGCAGTCGCCAGCGCGCGGCGATGCCCTGATGGCGGTCGCTGGCGACGCGCTTGTCGAGCTGCGCGCGCGGGACACGTTGCACGGCGATGCCCAACTGGCGCAACTGCTGCACCAGCGCATCGACGCGCGGATTGCGTTTGCCGTCTTCGACGACAATCTCGAGGAAACGCGTCGGATCGGTTTCCAACTGCGCCTCGACCGCATTCGGTCCCAGCAGCCAGTCGCTTTCGGTGGACATGGGGAGTTCCTGTCAAAAGAGCCTTTTCGTCCGCAAAGGACGCAAAGGACGCAAAGAAGAGCGAAAAATTCCTCCAGCTCCCGTTTGCGTCGTTTGCGTGACCCAGCCCACCAGCGAGCTGACGGCGTTCGCCGGCTCGCGGCATGCCGTTCGAAAGCCCGCCTCACTCATTGCGGACAGAAATCTGTTTTTCAGCGCCGCCGACGCTTGCCGCCGCCACCCGGTTTCGGCCCGCGCGGTCTGCCATCGGGAGCCCGCTTGCCCTGCTCGGCTCGCGTCGGAGCTTCGCCGGCGAGGCGGAAGTCGATGCGTCGCTCAAGCGCATCCACGCGTAATACCTTGATGCGCACACGATCGGCCAACTGAAAACTCTGGCGCAGGCGTTCACCGACCAGGCGCCGATGGCGTTGGTCGTAGTGGTAATAATCGTTGGGCAACTGGGTGACGTGGATCATCCCGGTGATGCGCGTCTCCAGGATCTCGACAAACAGACCGAACGAGGCGACGCCGGTGACGACACCCTCGAACTCGTCGCCGAGATGGCGCTCCATGTAGGCGCACTTCAGGCGATCGGCGACATCGCGCGTAGCCTCGTCGGCACGGCGCTCGTTGGCCGAGCAGTTGCGACCCAGGTCTGCCATCTGCGTTGGCGTGTACTGGTAATCCGCCGGCGTTCGCTTGCCCAGCGCGTGGTGAATCGCGCGATGCACCAGCAGATCTGGATAGCGCCGGATCGGCGAGGTGAAATGCGCATAGGCGCCGAGCGCGAGGCCGAAGTGGCCATCGCAATCGGCGGTATAGGTGGCAAGACTCTGCGAGCGCAGCACCACGGCCTCGATCAGTGCGCCGTCCGGCCGCGATTTTGCGCGCGCCAGGATCGCCATCAGGTCTTCCGGCTGCAGGTCCTCGTAGGACGGCAGAACAATGCCGACGGTGCCGAGAAAATCGGCCAGCTCCTCGTACTTGTGCGTCGGTGGGCGCGGATGCACGCGATACAACGCCGGCACCCGGCTGCGCTTCAGGAATTTGGCCACCGCGACGTTGGCGGCGATCATGCACTCCTCGATCATCCGATGCGCGTCGTTGCGCTCGTACAGCTTGACCGCGTCGATCTGGCCCTGCTCGTCGAACTGGAACTTGACCTCCTGGCCCTCGAAATCGAGCGCACCACGTTCGGTGCGGCGATGGACCAGAATCTTGTACAGGCCGTAGAGATTCTCCAGGTGCGGCAACACGGCTGCCAGCTTTTCCAGCACCTCGGGCCGCCGCTGGCCGACCGCCTGCCACACCTGGTTGTAGGTCAGCCGCGCAGCCGAGCGCATCACGGCCGGGAAAAACCGCGAGCGCGTGGTTTCGCCGCTGGCATCGATGCGCAGTTCGCACGCCAGGCACAAGCGCTCGACGTCAGGCTTCAGCGAACAGATCCCGTTCGACAACTTCTCCGGAAGCATCGGCACCACGCGGTTCGGGAAGTACACCGAGGTACCGCGCAGTTGCGCCTCGTTGTCCAGCGCCGTGCCCGGTTGCACATAGGTGGCGACGTCGGCAATCGCCACGTACAGTTTGTAGCCGCCGCCGCGCGTCGGTTCGCACCACACGGCATCGTCGAAATCGCGCGCGTCCTCGCCGTCGATGGTCACCAGCGGCAACTCGCGCAGGTCCTCGCGGTCCCGGATCTGCGCCGGGCGCACGGTATCGGGGATTCTGGCGATCTCGCGCAGCAGCGCTTCCGGCCAGACATTCGGAATGCTGTGGGTCTCGATCGCCATGTCGATCGCCAGCGAGGTTCCAACCTCCTCGCCGAGCACACGCACGATCCTGGCCACCGGCTGACGATGGCTGCTCGGCGGCTCCACGATCTCGGCGACAACCACATCGCCAGGCTTCGCATCGCCCTCCTGACCACGCGGGATCAGCAGATTCTGATGGATGCGCTGGTCGTCGGGCGCCACCACGCCAAAGCCGGCCTCCTCCAGATAGCGACCGACCACCCGCGGCGAACGTCGCGACAGGATCGAGACGATCGCACCTTCAGGCCGATCACGCTTGTCGCGACCCACCACGCTGACCAGCGCACGATCCCCGTGCAGCACCTGGCGCATCTGCGCCGGCGGCAGGTAGATGTCGCCGACGCCTTCGTCCGGGCGCAGAAAACCGAAGCCTTCGCTGTTGGCGGCGATGGTGCCGGCAATCAGATCCATCTTGTCGGCAAGGCCGTAACCGCCGCGCCGGTTCTTCAGCAGGCGGCCCTGGCCGACCAGCTCCTCAAGCAGCAAGCGGACCGACTCGATCCCTTCCGCCGACTTGTAGCCGAGCTCGTCGGCGATCTCCTCGGCCTTCATCAGCCGCGCGCTGGCCTGCAGGAATCCGAGCAGTTGGGGGGCGCCTGGCGCCTTGGGTTTGATGGTCTTGGGCATGGGCGAAGGCTACGCGAAAAGGCCCGCCGGGTGCGCGCGCGTGGCTCTTGCAGGTCCAGACTTGTCCTGGGCGCTTTCTGCTCCGGCCTCTGGCTCTGGCAGGTCCAGACAAGTCTGGACCCACCAGGTCAGCAGCGGCCGCGCTATCCCTCGGCGCGGCGCCGCCGCTTGGCCACTACGGCAGGCGGCGCCAATGCGCTCGCTGCTCCGGGCTTCGCAGACCTCGCCCGCTTCGGCGTCGTGGCCACCGGCAGCACCTCGCGCAGTATCGCCTCGCAGTCGGAAACCGACATCGCCCGCGGCACCGGGTAATTGGTGTCGGCCTCCCAGCACGCCGCGCTGGCGAGTTCAGGAATATCCTGCTCGCGCAGCGATTCCAACTGCTTCGGAATGCCCAGCAAGCGGTTCATCGCCTCCACCGAATCGAGGAAACGCTGCGCCAGTCGCGCCTCGGAATCGCCTTTGCGTGCCAATCCGGCTCGGGTCGCGAGCACTGCCAGTTTCGGCTCGATCGCATCGCTCGAAAAGCGCAGCACCGGCGGCAGCAGGATCGCGTTGGCGAGGCCGTGCGGCGTGTGATAACGACCGCCCAACTGATGCGCGATGGCGTGCACATTGCCGACGTTGGCGCGGGTGAATGCCATGCCGGCGTAGGCTGAAGCCAGCGCCATCTGCTCGCGCGCGACGAGATTGCTGCCGTCTGCGTAGGCCAGCGGCAGGTTCTGGTAGATCATGCCCACCGCCGCCAACGCCATGCTGTCGGTGAACTCGGTGCCCCAGTTGCCGATGTAGGCCTCGACCGCATGCGTCAGCGCGTCCATGCCGGTGGCCGCGGTGATCGGCGGCGGCAAGCCGATCATCAGTTCGGGATCGAGCGCCGCCAAACGCGGCACCAGTCGAGAATCGGCGATCACCAGCTTCTTGTGGTTTTCCGGGTCGGAGATCACCGCCGCGACCGTCACCTCGGAGCCGGTTCCCGCGGTAGTCGGCACCGCGTAGGTCGGCGGCGGGCCTTTCCAACCGCGGAAGTATCCAACCAGGTCGCGCGGGTGGCGCTGGTTGGCCACCGACTGCCCGATCGCCTTCGCCGCATCCATCACCGAACCACCGCCAAAGGCGACGATCGCATCGCAACACTCGCGTTGATACACCGCGATGCCCTGCTCGACGACGGCAATCGGTGCGTCCGGCGTGATCTCGTCGAAGACCACGAAGTCCGTGCGACTGGCCTTGAGCGCGTCAAGCAGCCCTTTGGCCAATCCCAGCTTGAGCACCACCGCGTCGGTGACCAGCAGGATCTTTTCGTGGGCAAAGGCGCCGATCGCCTGTCCCAGTCGTACACTGGAACCTGCGCCGACCAGCAGCGTCGGCTGCGGCACTGGAACCATTCGCACCGCCAGGCCTGCAGCGCGCTTCAATCCAGGCAGCGCATATTCGCGCGCCATGTCGCCGATCAAACTTTTGTTCATCGCTTACCTCCATCATCAACCCACATTACTCTGCCCGAGCAAAATCATGAAGACCGTGATCAGCATCAGTCTCGGCTCGAAAAACCAGGACTTCGAGTTCACGACCACTTTCCTCGGCCAGAAGCTGCGCGTGCAGCGCGTCGGCACCGACGGCAATGTCAGCAAGGCGGTCAAGCTGCTCAAGCATTGGGAGCAGCGTGCCGATGCGATCGGCCTCGGCGTGGTCAAGGACAGCTACCGCATTGGCGCCCAGCGCCTGATCGACAAGGACACCTCCCGATTGTCCGGCGAGGTCACGCGCGTTCCGTTGACCACCGGCGCCCGGCTTGGCGACATCTTCCTCGAATGGGCCGTGCGTCATACGCAGAATGAGCTTGGCCGCTACTTCGACAACGCCAACGTCCTGTTTTTCTCCGGCATGGCCAATTACAAGCTGGCGATGTCGATGTCCGAATACACCTCCAACCTGCAGTTCGCCGACCCGCTGCTGCAACTCGGCGTGCCCAAGCTGCTGACCTCGCTGGATGCGCTCGGTCTCTACGCCAGCGGCATGCACTATGTGTCGGACTGGACGCCGCCGCGGGTGATTCCCGCCATGTTGCTCAAGCAATGGACGCGCTTCGTGCTCGGCAAGGCGCTCGCCAAGGCGACGATGGTGGTGGCGCCGGTGCACGAACTCGACGACTTCGGGCTCGAGGAACTCGCCGGCAAGACCATCATCACCAGCAACGTCAACGACCAGCGCCTCGCCCGCTTCAGCGACAAGGGCGTGAACATGGTCATCGATGGCTCACCGGTGCTGGCCGGCCATGTGCTGGGCCCGGAAATGCTCGATGCGATGATCATTGCCGCCACCGGCAAATCGCCCGAGGACATTTTCGAGGACGACATCCTGGAGATCATCACCGGCCTCGACATGGCGCCGCGCATCCTCTACCCGAATGGCTACAAGCGCGTGAACCGCTTCGCCTTCGTGATCCACCCGCTGTCGCAGGAGTACTTCAAGAAGCTGAAGCCGGTCGACCTGCTGTCGCGGGTGTCGCCGCCGCTGCTGATGGACTCGCTGGAAAAAGTCATGGCCTACGCGCCGCCGTTCGTCTATTCGAAGATGGAGGGCATCAAATCGCCCACCGGCGTCGAGGCCGAAGGCTGGCTGATCTCGGTCGGCGGCACGCCGAAGGAGATCATGAGCCACAGCCCGGAGTTCACCTACCGGCGCCTGCTCGCGGCTGCGGACATGGCCAAGCGGCTAGGCGCGCAGATCATGGGCTTGGGCGCATTCACCAAAGTGGTCGGCGACGCCGGCGTTACCGTCGCCAAACGCGCGAGCCTGCCGATCACCACCGGCAACAGCTACAGCGCCTCCGGCGCGTTGTGGGCGGCGCATGACGCACTGCTGAGATTGCGCCTGCTGCCTGCGCCGAAGGACAAGCAGCGGGTGAAGTTCAAGGCCATGGTGGTCGGCGCCACCGGCGCAATCGGTTCTGCCTGTTCGCGCATGTTGGTGCGCGCCGCCGAGGAGGTCACGCTGGTTTCGCCAGAGACCGCCAAGCTGCTGGCGCTCAAGGCCTCGATCCTGCAGGAAACGCCTGACGCGAAAATCGTGTTGTCCGCCAGCGCCGACGCGCGCATCGGGCAGATGGACATGGTCGTCACCGCGACATCCGGTGCCGGCAAGAAAGTGCTCGACATCATGAAGGTCAAACCCGGCTGCGTCATCACCGACGTCGCCCGCCCGCTCGACCTGCCGCCCGAGGAAGTGGCAAAACGTCCCGACGTGCTGGTGATCGAGTCTGGCGAGATCGAATTGCCGGGCGACCTCAAGGTCAAGAACATCGGCCTGCCGAAGAACGTGGTTTACGCCTGCCTCGCCGAGACCATCGTGCTGGCACTCGAAGGTCGCTTCGAAAACTTCACCATCGGCCGCGCCATCGAATGGGAAAAAGTCCGCGAGATCTACCAGATGGGCCTCAAGCACGGCATGAAACTGGCCGCCATCTCTGGCGTCAACGGCGTTTTCAGCGACGCGGACATCGAACGCGTGCGTGAACTGGCGTTGGCCGCACGGGCGAAAAAGGCGCGACGAAGGAAAGCGTCGGAGACCAGCGCAGTGGCGAGCAAATCAGCAAAGCCAGCGGCAAGAACGACCGCCAGGCGGACGCGCTGAGTCACTGCCCGCCGCCATCTCCCTGGGCGGGCGCAGAGCCTGTCAACAGTCGCGATACGCCCTGGAGGGCGCCGCGCCTGCGGCGTCGCTGTACGGCGATGAGCGAACTGAACTAGGGCGGCCGAGCAGGCGCTCGGCCCTCCAACAGCCGCGATCCGCCGCTCGACCTTCGCAAACCGCAGGCCAGCCGGATGCATGAACGCAGACTCGCGTCCTGCCGCGCCACATTGCGAACTGGTGCCTGTGGCAAAATCCCGCCATCGAGGTCGAACCCGCCGCCATGCCCAGTGTTCCCAAGACCATCGCCACCGCGCGACGCCGGCCATCGGGCTGCGCGCCCTCCAGCGCCGAAGACCGACGCAATGAGCACAAACGGGGCGTGGTGCTGCGGCTGAAGCGCGCCGAAGGCCAGATCCGCGGCGTGCTGCGCATGATCGAAAACGACGACCCGTGCGATGCCATCGCGCAGCAGCTTGCGGCGGTGCGCAACGCGCTCGACCGCGCCTTCTTCGAGATGATGGCGTGCACGCTGGAGAGCGAAATCAACGGGGCGCCCGAAAGCGACGAGCGACATGCCCGTGTGAGCGAGGTGTTGCGCATACTCAGCAAGTACGCCTGAGCTGGAACGCCTGCAGCTCACGCTGATACAGATGCCGATCAATCGCGGGATTGCACTTGCCGCGGCGATACCCGCGTCTGGTCGCGCAACCAGGCCGCCAGCATGTCCCAGATCGGCTCCCCTTGGACGTTTGCGGTACTGGCGTTGCGCACCTCGAAATCGCTCAGGCCGAGAAACTTGCCGTTGCTGCTGGCCGACGCGGAATCACCATAGAATCCTCGCAGTCAACGTGCCGGGGCTGCGCCATGCATTTGTTCGACCTCGCCGCCATCGTCATCAGCGCTGCTGCGGTGTTCGCATGGATCAATCATCGCTGGCTGCACATGCCGACCACGCTCGGCGTCATGCTGCTCGGACTGTTGTTGTCGCTGGCGCTGGCGCTGATGCGTCGCGCCGGGCTCGACTTCGCCAGCGATGTCGAAGCGATGCTGCATCAAATCGATTTCGATGAAGCGCTGCTGCACGGCATGCTGAGCTTCCTGCTGTTCGCCGGCGCGCTGCACGTGGATCTGGAAAGCCTGCGCCAGCAACGCTGGATCGTTGCTTCGTTGGCCAGCGTCGGCGTGCTGATCTCCACCACGGTGCTCGGCCTCGGCGCCTGGTGCGTGTTCACGGTGATGGGCATTCCGTTGCCGCTGATCTGGTGCCTGCTGTTCGGTGCGGTGATCGCGCCCACCGACCCGATCGCAGTGATGGCCACCTTGAAACGCCTCGGTGCGCCGAAAGCGCTGGAGATCAAGATCGCCGGCGAATCGCTTTTCAACGATGGCATCGGCGTGGTCGTGTTCATCGTCTTGCTGGGCATCGCCACCGGCAGTGCGCCGGCGAGCGCCGAGGGCATCGGCAAACTATTCCTTTTTGAGGCGGTCGGCGGCGCCCTGTTCGGCCTGCTGCTGGGCTGGGTCGGATTCCACCTGCTGAAGCAAGTCGACAAGTACGACGTCGAAGTGCTGTTGACGTTGGCGATCGTGATGGGCGGCTACGCGCTGGCCTTCCGCATGCACGCATCGGCGCCAATCGCGATCGTGGTCGCCGGGCTTTACATCGGCAATCACGGACGCGCACTGGCGATGTCGACCATCACTCGTGAGCGCCTCGACGACTTCTGGGAGCTGATCGACGAGATCCTGAACGCCGTGCTGTTCCTGCTGATCGGCGTGGAAGTGCTGGTTCTGACCTTCAACGGCCAGTTTCTGCTGGCCGGCCTGGTGCTTATCCCGGTGGCGCTGCTGGCGCGCTGGGTCAGCGTCGGCCTGCCGATCGCCGCTTTCCGCATGCGTCACACGTTTCCCGAACGCACCGTACGCATCCTGACCTGGGGTGGTTTGCGCGGCGGCATCTCGGTGGCGCTGGCGCTGTCGCTGCCACCGGGGCCAATCCGCGAGCAATTGCTGATGGCGACCTACGCGATCGTGCTGTTCTCGCTACTGGTGCAAGGCAGCACCATCGGCCGGCTGTTGCCCAAGGCGCAGGCGCACTGAAGCGATCCTGGGACCTGGCGATTGGAAGGCTACACAACGTGCCACATGACTGACGGATAGCCAGGCTCAACCAGCGCCCGCAAGCACCAGCTTGAGGCCGGCGATGAGCAGTACCAGTGCCAGCGCCCTCTTGATGATCACTGAATCGAATCGGCGGCTGCCGAGGTACGAACCGGCAAAACCGCCCAGCCCGGCGGCGATGGCGGCAAACAGCGCAATGGTCGGGATGCTGCCATCACCACTCAGATGACCGGTCAGGCCGGCGACAGAGTTGACCAGAATGAGCGGGGCAGAGACCGCTGCAGCCTGTTTGGCGCCGGCCCAGTGACGGAACAACAGGAGCGGCGTCAGGAAGATGCCGCCACCGGTGCCGGTCAACCCCGACAGCAATCCGATTCCGCCGCCGATACCAACGGCCACCAGCGTGTGCGGACGGCTGAGCACCAGATCCTGCGCCGGGCGCAGCAACAGGTATCCCGCCGAGTACAGAAGCACCAGCCCGACCAGCAGCCGAAACAGTTCGGCAGGGATGTTCAGGTAGCCGCCGATGAACGCGCACGGCACCGAAGCCAGCGCGAACGGCCAGAACATTGGCCAGGAGAAGTGGCCGGCGCGCCAGAACTGCCAGGTTCCGAGCGAGGCGACCAGAATGTTGAGGACCAACGCCGTGGGCTTGATCGTGTCCGGCATCAAGCCGATCAAGGTCATGACGGCGATGTATCCCGAAGCGCCGCCATGGCCCACCGACGAATACAGGAAGGCCACGGCGAGCACGCCGAGTGTGAGCACCAACAGGTATTCGGGGGGCGTCATCGGTGCCGGTTCAAGCGGGGCGCAGCTGCGGGGCCTGGATCGTCAGATTCATCGACGGCCTGCCGCTTCAGTCGTGCGCGGATGCGCTGACCGCGCTCGCTTGCGCGTCCTCGCACAAGGAACGGCCCTCGCTCCATTCGCTGTCGCCGTCGACATAGTGCTCCTGCTTCCAGATCGGCGCGCTGTACTTGACCGCCTCGATGACCTGGCGACAGGCGCGAAACGCCTCGTCGCGATGCGGGCTGCCGGCGGCAATGACCACCGCCAGTTCGCCGATCGCCAAGCGACCGTGCGCATGGGCGATGTACAGCTTGAGCTGCGGACCGCAGTCGTGCTGTGCCTGCTCGGCGATCTCCTGGAAGCGCGCCAGCGCCAGCGGCGGGTAGATGTCGTAGCGGATGCCATCGACCTTGCGGCCCTGGTTCAGATCGCGCACGCGACCGATGAACATGGCAACGCCGCCGAAGCCGGGATCGGATACGAATTCCAGGGCAGCGGCGGGATCCAGGCAGCGTTCGGCGCGCTCGGCGATGTCGCAGTAATGCAGGTCCATGGCTCAGCCGCCACTGACCGGGGGCAATATCACCATGTGGCCGTCAGGCGGCAGCGCCTGGTGATCGCGAAGGACTGCAGTGCGGGTGGCAAAAGCGCAGCGCTGCAGCAGCAGTGGCGACACCCGCGGCCAGCGTGCCTCGGCATGCGCGACCAGCGCGGCACGCAGGTCGGCGACCTGGGCACCGGTCACCGGCAAGTGCAGGCGATCGCCCGGCTCCAGGTTGCGCAGGCTGCCGTAAAGTTCCAGCTCAATGTTCATCGATTGCGTCCTTTCGAGCCTGGCGCAGCGTGTCGCTGGGACGGTAGTGCGCCAGTTCCTCGTCGCTCATGCCCAGCGGATGCCGCCACAGGCCCTTCTTGCCGCCTTCCTTGAACAGCAGGCGGATGCCGCCGATGCTCAGCGCCGGCTCCACCGGTTTGGTCAGATCGTAGAGGCTCAGCAGAGCGGCATTGACGCCTGCCAGCGCCTCCATTTCGACCCCGGTGCGCGCCTCGGTCGCCACCTCGCAATACACACGAATGGCCAGCTCCGCGGCCAGCGGCCTGCAGCGCAGCCGCACCAGTTCCAGATTGAGCGGGTGGCACAGCGGCAACAGCATCGACGCCAGTTTTGCGCCCTGCAATCCGGCGATCTCCGCCAGCGCCAGCGCATCGCCCTTGGGCAGGCGTCGTTCCACGATCAGCGGATAGGCCGCGGGCCCGACGTGGATCTCGCCGACGGCTACCGCGCGCCTCTGGGTCGGTCGCTTGCTGCGAATGTCGGCCATGAAGTAGGCGTCGCTGGCGGTTTCGAGCGGTGCGTGCATTCAACCTCCGATGGAAGCCAGATGCGGCGTCAGGCCGGTCTGTCCCGCGTGCAGATCATGCCCGGCGCGCTTCAGACCAAGGCCGCTGCGAATGGCCTGCACCAGCGCGTCGAACTGATCGTCGGCTTGCAGCAAGGGGCGCAACGGCAGACCGGATTCACCGAACAGGCACAGGCGCAGGTCGCCACGGGCGGTCACCCGCAGCCGGTTGCAGCCGGCGCAAAAATCGCGCGAGTACGGCGCGATGATGCCGATGCGGCCGCGGTAGTCCGGGTGCGTCCACTCGCGCGCCGGGCCTGCGTCCGGCGCACGCTCGAGCTGGCGCCAGCCGGCTGCACGCAGCGGCGCCTCGATGTGCTCGGCGCGCACGTGGTGCCGATCGAAGTACTCGGCGTTGTCCCCGGTACGCATCAATTCGATGTAACGCAGGGTCAGCGGACGCTGGCGCAAGTAATCCAGCCAGGATCCGAGCTCGTCCTCGTTCAGGCCGCGCAGCAATACCGCGTTGAGTTTGACCGAATCGAACTTGAGCTGCTGCGCCAGTTCGATGCCTTCGAGGATCTCGGGCAGGCGATCGTGACCGGTGATGCGCTGGAAGTTTTCGCGATCGAGGCTGTCGACGCTGATGTTCACCGCGGTCAGGCCCGCTGCACGCCAGATCGGCAGTCTGTGCGGCAGTCGCGTCCCGTTGGTGGTCAGGGCGATCTGGCGCACGCCGGGCGTCGACGCAACCGCGCTGATGATCTCGGGCAGATCCTTGCGCAGCGAGGGCTCGCCGCCGGTCAGACGCAGCTTGTGCATGCCGAGCGCCGCGAAACCCCGCAGCAGGCGGCGGATCTCGTCCAGCTCAAGGAACTGCGGCCGGCCGTCCGCGCGGTAGCCGTCGGGCAGACAGTAACTGCAGCGAAAATTGCACGCCTCCGTCAGCGACAGCCGCAAATACGGAAAACGGCGACCGAAGGGGTCGACCAGGATGGACATCACGGCTCCTTTCCAGACATGGGAGACCGCCGCGTTTCCGCGGCGACCCGGTGATGCCCCGACCACAGGCCGAAGATCACGGCCGGACGCCCTATTCCGTTGCGAACTTAGGCGAATCGGCTTCGGAGGCAGGCGATCCGCAGATCGCCCGCTGGCGCAAAGCATAACCCGTGGACGCCGCTTGTGCCGGGGACAAACTCCGACGTCAGCCGGGCAATGGGTGCGGTCAAGTGCCCGATCATGGAAACCGCCAAGACCGGGCAGTGTCGGCCGCGGGGCATCGCCACGGCGCGGTGGTCGGCTGCCTGCGTTCGGTTGCCCTGCCGATCACGCAGCCAGATCCACCACCACCTGATTGCGCCCTGCGGACTTCGCCCGATAAAGCGCTGCATCGGCACGCTTGGCGGCCTGCTCCCAGGGCTCGCCGGAGCCGAGGGTGGCGATGCCGAAACTGGAACTGGTCTTCAGCGACGGATGCAGGTCGCTGAGGTCGATGCTCTCGACCGCGCGACGCGCGCGCTCGGCCTGTGCCGGTGCGGCATCGGCATCGGCGGCGGCAACCACGGCAAGGAACTCCTCACCGCCCACGCGGCCAACGAACCCGGGCCGGAAACTTTCGCGCAGACGCTCGGCGACGCGCTTCAGCACCACATCGCCCGCATCGTGGCCGTAAGTGTCGTTGATGCGCTTGAAGTGGTCGATGTCGAGCGCCACCAGGCTGATCGGAGTGCGTGCCTGTGCCCGCCGCTCCAGCTGTTGCTTGACGTGGGCAATGGTCGCGCGCCGATTCGGCAAACCGGTCAGCTCGTCGGTCAGCGCTATCCGCCGCAACTTGCGGCTGTTGCGGACCTGGATCGCGACCAGCGCCAGCAAGGCAACCAAGGCCACACCCGCGCTGAAGATCACCCACCACTGCAAGGCGCGGATGCGTTCCGCGTCCTCGAGGGCCGCCAGTCGCAGCGCATTTTCGGTCTGCAGCGCGCGGTTTTCCTGCTCGGTCTTGTCGGTATCGAATTCCACCCGCAGGCGCGCGGTCTGCTCGCGCCGCCACGCCTGGTGCAGTTCCTCCTTCAGCAGCAATTGCTGGTTGCGCGCATCCAGTGCTTCCCGGTGGCGCCCCGCCTGGGCCAGTGCCTGGGCACGCTCATCGAGGATCTTCTCCATGAATGGCCGCGCCTGCTGGGGTTCGAACCAGGCCCAGGCCGCGTCCAGATCCGGCAAGGCCTCGGCGCCTCGCCGCAACGCACGCAACGCCGAAGCTCGCGTCAGGCGCATCGACGCAGCAAGGTCCTCGTCGCGTCCGGTGGCCACTTGTCTGGCGCGCTCGATCGTGTCGAACGCCTCTTCGGCGCGGTCGAGCTTGATCAGACTGATCGCCATCGAGCGCAGGGTCGATGCGACCTCGTCGCCGTCCCCGCGGGATTCATGGATCGCGAGCACTTCCCGATACTGCGCCAGCGCGTCCGCGTGTCGACCCAGCTTGTCGTAGGTCACGCCGATGTTGTAAAGCGCATTGGCCACGCTCAGATCGAGCGCCCGCTCGCGGGCGATGCGCAGCGATTGCTGGTAATACTGGATCGCGCGCTCGTATTCGCCGGCGCTGCCATAAAGATTGGCGATGGCATTCAGCGCATAACGGCGGTCGCCATCGTCGTCGGCGGCAACCGCCGCATCGTAAGCGGCCTTCAGATCCGTCAGCGCGTCGCCATAGGCGCCGCGCAGGTAGTGCATTTCTCCGCGCAAGGCCAAAGCCCGGGTCAACAACGATGGATCCTGGCTCGCCCGCCCGATCTCCACGCCGTCCTCGTAGGCGCGTGCTGCCTCGTCGAGCCGGTCGAGGCGCTCATGGGCGTAACCTTCGCAGACGCGCAACTGGCCGACTTCCGCGCTCGCCGGAAGCGCCGCCAGATAAGGCGCAAGTTCGGCCTGCATGGCCAAGGCGCGCTGCGGCTGGTCAAACGCAAACAGCCAGCACTTCTGCGACTGCGCGCGCAGCCACAAAGGCAGGTCGCTCTGCGGACTGGCGAGCGCCAACGCCTCATCGATCAAGGCCAGCGCGTGCGTGGAGTCGTCGGACTTCCTGGCTTGCAGCAGCAGTGTTTCAGCCGGCGCAGGCGCCCGCGCCATTGGGGTATTCCCAAGCAGCAGTGCGGCGATTCCCAAAACCACAGGCCACATGCACAGACTCCCGCACCGCAGATGATCCCAAGTATCCGCACAACTGTGGAGGGAGGATGGAGGGCTGCTGGAGGCGCTTTTACCAGACCGCGTCCGACTTCACTCCGTGGGGCACAGAACGCAGGCAACTGCAGCGGCATCCCGCAGCAGCGGCCGCTCAAACCGACTCGCGACGGTGGCAAGCTATGCGCCGTCCAACACGCGAGAGGGAAGCGCCAGAATGAGCCAGCCACGCTATCCCTCGCTGTATCAGATCAACACGCGCGTCTGGCTGACCGAGTTATCCCAGTCGCTGGGGCGCACGGCTTCGCTCGATGATGTTCCCGACGCCGAACTCGATCGCCTCGCGGCGATGGGGTTCGACTGGATCTGGCTGTTGAGCGTCTGGCAAACCGGCCTGGAAGCACAGCAGGTCTCGCGCAGCAACCCCGAGTGGCGGCATGAGTTCGAGGAGACGCTGGCGGATTTGCGCGAGCACGACATTGCCGGCTCGGGCTTCGCGATCACGGGATATACGGTGCATCCGAACCTCGGCGGCGACAGCGCCCTCGCACGCCTGCGCCAGCGGCTGCAGGCGCGTGGACTGAAGCTGATGCTCGACTTCGTCCCCAACCACATGGGCCTCGGTCACCCCTGGACCCTGAGTCATCCCGACTACTTCATTCAGGGCACAGAGCACGATCTTGCCAGCGCGCCGCAAAACTACATCCGGGTCAAATTTCCCGATGCAGAGCAGATCTTCGCCTACGGCCGTGATCCGTATTTCTCGGGCTGGCCGGACACGCTGCAACTCAACTACGCCAGCCCCGCCGTGCAGGCAGCAATGATCGGCGAACTCGTGCGCATTGCCGGACAATGCGACGGCGTGCGCTGCGACATGGCCATGCTGGTCCTGCCCGAAGTCTTCGAGCGCACCTGGGGCCAGCGCGCGCCACTGTTCTGGCCGCAAGCGATCCACCGCGTGCACGAGCAGTTTCCGGCGTTCCTGTTCATGGCCGAAGTGTATTGGGACATGGAGTGGACGCTGCAGCAGCAAGGTTTCGATTACGCCTACGACAAGCGGCTCTACGACCGTCTGCGGGAAGGTCACGCCGGGCCGGTGCGCGGACACCTGCGTGCGGATCGCGCCTACCAGGACAAGCTCGCCCGTTTTCTGGAAAACCACGACGAACCACGCGCAGCGGCGACCTTTGCCGACGAGGCGCACCGCGCCGCAGCGGCGATCACCTTTCTGTCGCCGGGTCTGCGCTTTTTCCACCAGGGCCAGTTCGATGGCCGCCGCAAGCGCATCTCGCCGCACCTCGTGCGCGGACCGCAGGAACCCGTCGATGGCAGCTTGCAGCGCTTCTACGAGCGTTTGCTCTCAGTGCTTGGTCTTGCAGCCGTGCGCGACGGCGAGTGGCAGGCGCTGGAGAGCACGCCCGGCTGGGACGGCAATTGGACGCACGATGCTTTGCTCGTTTGCGCCTGGCGCGATGCGCAGGGACACTCACTGGTGGTCGCGGTGAACTTTGCCCCACATCAGAGCCAGGGCCACGTGCGACTGCCGTTTGCGGGCATCGCGGGCAGGAAATGGCGCCTGCAGGATCAACTCGGCAGCGACAGTTTTCACTGGCACGGCGATGACCTGTGCGGCAAGGGTATGTACCTGGACATGGCGCCTTGGCAGGCAGCCGCGTATGCGTTGGTCAGGGCAGACTGATCGTCAGGCGCATCACCGCGGCGACGCTGTCGACTCGACGGCAGGATGGACGGCGAAACACGTTCTGCCACTCACTCGGCCGCGAACTGGGTGGCGTTACGCCCCTTGATCGGCGCGTAGAAGCGCTTGATGACGGCCATGTCGGCCTCGACATCCCCGCTCGGCTGGAACACCGGGCCAAGGCCGCTGACCTTGCGCTGGTAGTCCATGTAGGCCAGCACGATCGGCACCTTCGCGGCGACCGCGATATGGTAGAAGCCGGTTTTCCAGTGTCGCGTCTTGCCGCGCGTGCCTTCGGGCGGCACCACCAATTGCAGCGGACCGTCCGCAGCCTGGATCGCCGCGGCCGATGCCGCCACCAGATTGCTCGACTTTGCGCGGTCCACCGGGATACCGCCGAGCCACTTCATGAGCGTGCCGAACGGCCGTTTGAACAGGCTCTGCTTGCCCATCCAGTAGACCTGCAGGTTGAGCGCAAATGCCACCATCAGCGTGTACGGCAGGTCCCAGTTGCTGGTATGCGGCGCGGCGATCAACACACACTTGGTGGCGTCGTCCGGCAACACCCCCTCGACTTTCCAGCCGCGGATACGCAGAAAAGCGAGCGACAGCGCGCGCAGCACGGTGTTCACGACGGGCGTGTGGAATATGGTCCGATGCATTGCGGGCGTTGCCATGGAGATCGGCGGAATCATCGACGCTGAACGCCAGATCCCCGGCCGGGGCTGGCAAGCATAGCGTCGACGCGACGGAAGCTCAGCATTTTGCATGTTGCAGATTGCTCACGCGCGGCGACGCCCTTGCAGCAGCCAAGGATTCAGTAGCTGCTGCCGTCCTTGTGCAAGAAGATCCATTTCCCTTCGGGACTCTGGCGCGCCACGAGGTCCACATCCGGGTAGGTCGCCATATCGCGCGGATCGCGGCCGCCGACTTCGAGGTACGTCGCCGGACGGTCGCTGCGATTGATCAGCTGGTGGGCGTCAGGATCGCCGGCGCGAAAGCCGACCACCATGCCCGGACCGAGCAGTTGATCGCCAGCGTCACTGACCAACACCACTTCACCGTCGAGGATGTAGATCAGTTCCTCCTCATGGCTGTGCCAATGGCGCATCGACGATTCGGCGCCGGGGTGGAGTACGGTCAGGTTGACGCCAAATGCGCTCAACCCGAAGGCATCACCGAGCGCACGCTTCTGGCGCGGCAGTACGCGCGAGCGAAACGGTTCCGGGTACAGCGAACTGGTCCGGGCAGGAACATCGGTGGCACGGATGGCGGGCATGGCAATGGCCTGGGTCACGGGGGCCATCATTCTTGCGCTTTGCAGGCGTCAGCGGCAGCCGCACACACCCAAGAGCGATCCGATGCCTTGAGCTGTCGAGCCGGGCGGACTCGTGGGCGTCCCGAACATTCGTGGTCGCGTACAAACTTGGCGTCCCGGGCTCCAGGCCGGACTCAGAGCTCGAAACCGTCGGCGAACATGGCATCCGGCAAGCTTGCGTCGCTGGCCGCGCGCTGGAATCCGCCGCGCAGCGTGTAGCTCGGACTGCTCGCCGCCGGACCCGCATCGGGCTGACCGATGCTGCCTTGCAGCGAGTAGCTGGCGCTGCCGGCGCGACCGGCGCCGGCGTCGACCGACTGGCGCGGGATCTGGTAGCTCGCGCTCTGGGACTGCGCGAGCGCGACGGCGAGCGGCAGCGCCAGTACCACGACGCCGATCAGCAGCGTGCCGGCGCACGTCAGTTCGCGACGCCCAAAGCGTTTCCCGCGGACGCAGATTCGCGCCGCGACGGCCGATGATCCGGTCCGCGCGGGCATCTCAGCGCTCCGCCGCATCGGCAAGACCGAGGCGGGTTTCGAGCGCCTGCAGCCGCGAGCGCAGCGCGTCGTTCTCGGCCTCGATCGTGGTCAAACGGTCGCTGCCCATGCGCTCGCGCACGGCTAGTTCCTGCACGGCGTTGGCCAGCACCGCAGTCAGTCGCTCGTACTTTATCCCCTCGACCTCACCCTTGGCATTGCGCGTGATCAGCCGTTCGTCGATCGCCGCGATCTCCTCGGCAACGAAGCCGACATCGGCCTCACCGGTGTCGATCCAGCGATAGCCGACGGCATGCAGCCGCAGCGCAGTATCGAGGCCCAGTTCGAGGTCGCCGATATCCTGCTTGTAGCGCAGGCTCGACGAGCACGCGGCGATCTGATTGCTGGCATTGCGACACAGCGTGTTCGCCGCGGCGGTGCCGAGCGTGTCGACGCGCAGTGTGCCGGCGACGCGCAACGCGTTGCCGGCCGGGTCATTGCTGTTGATCGCCGCGCCACCGCCGGCGCGGAGCAGGAACTGGTTGCTGCCGGTCGAAACGAAATTGGCGTTCTGGCTGTCGGCCCAGACGAAACTGCCGCTATCGCCTTCGCCGCCCGGATAAGTCAGTCCGCTGCAGGCGCCAGATCCACCCGGATCAGTGCCCGGTCGCACCTTGGCCCGGCGGCCGCCTACCCACGCCAACGCTCCGCCGGCGCAGTTCAATGTGCCTCCGCCGACGCTGCTGTTATTGCCGACGGCGACATTGTTGGTACCGCCGCCTACGCTGCTGTTATTGCCGCCGGCGACATTGTTGGTACCGCCGCCGACGCTGCTGGCGATGCCGCTGGCGGTGTTGTTCTGGCCGCCGCTGACGGTACTCTGGAACCCGCTGGCGGTATTGAACCCGCCGCCGCCGACCACGCTCAAGTTGCCGCTGGCGATGCTGTTCTGGCCGCCGCCGATGCTGCTGCCGCTGCCACTGGCGAGGTTTACCCTGCCGCCAGCGACCGTGCTCGCATTGCCGCCGGCGGTGTTGCCGATGCCGCCGCCGACCACGGCATACGGCCGGTCGGCTATTGAGCCGAGGTCATCGCCCGCCAGGTTCGCGTAACCGCCGCCGACGCTGCCGTAGTGATCGCTCACGCGATTGGGGGCCTCGTCGGAAAATTGGGGGTCGCTGTCGCCGGCCGGCACGCCGCCGCCGGCGATGGTTGCGCCGCGTACACTCGTCGTGACTGCATTGGCGTGACTTCCGCCGATGGAATTGGTGGTGATGGCGAGGCCGCCGAAGGTCTCGAAGCTCGGTTGGATGCGCAGGCTGGGTGTATTGCGGGTGCGGATGACGAACGCACGGTTGTCCGTGGTACCGAGAAAATTGCTTGCGGGATCGGTATTGCCGTTGCCGCTGAGCCCCCAGCCGACGGTATCGGTGGCGCAGGTCACGGTGCCGTTCTCGTTGACCACGCGCATGTACGAACCTGCGGCGCAACTGTCCCCGATGCGACGCTGGACCTGCGTCGGGTCGATCAGCGCGGTACCGATCGCGCCAGGCGCGACCGCGATCAAGCCGCTGCTGGTGATCGGCCCACCGGTCAAACCGGCGCCGGTGGCGATACTGGTGACCGTGCCGCCGGAATTGCCGTCGGTGCCGCAGGTCACGCTGCCGTCCTGGTTGACGATGCGCAGATACTGACCCGCCGGACAGGTTCCGACGACCCGACGCTGCACTTGTGCGGCGTTGACCTCCGCCGTGCCGACCGAACCGTCGACGATGCTGCTGCCGGTCACCGAATTGGCGAGTGCCACCGCCGCGCTCCACGCATACGGTGCCGCGGTGAGTTCCGTTCGTGGCGCGAGCGTCTCGTAGCTGCCCGCACCCGCCGGACGAATCGAGATCTGCAGCCATTGGCGGTCGCCGGCAAATTGCGCCGGACCAAAGTCCAGCGGCACCGCGAACAACCCACCCGACACCGCCACGTTGTTCGCCGCCACGGTGGCACCGATCTGGCTGCCCCCGCTCAGGGCGCTGAACAGCCGGAACTGCATGTCGAAATTGGCGTTTGCCGGGCCCGAACCGAGTCGCAGCTCGCCCTGGTAGGTAAACGCCGGGGTCAGCGCCTGCGCCGCAACCGGGGCAGCGGCGGCAGCCAACCAGAACGCTGTCAGCAGCGCGGCGCAGCGGCGGATACGGCTCGGTGTGACGAACGCTGCACGATGCGTCTGCTTGCGCGGGCCAACGGGTCCCGCTGCGCTGATCGCCGCACCAGCGGCGCTGCCGTCGTTGCCATCAAGTGGGTGGGTCATGCCGGGGCTCCTGCGCCTTGGTCAGCCCAGGAAATAGCGACGCTGCCGCTGGCAGTCATGCAGGAACCCTGAAATTTCGATGAAATCGCGCCGATCGCAGCGCGTCTGGCGCGGCGACTCAAAGCGGCAGCACAAGGCTCCCCGCCATCGATTGCAGCCCGCGCTCGCGCAGGGCCATCGCCGCCCGCTCAGCCGACTGGCCGCCGTGCAGCAACTCGGCCTGCAGGGCAAGGCGTTCGAAACCGACCTCGCGCGCCCGCGCCGCCACGTCCAGCAGCGCCGGCCGGCGGTCGGCGGGCCGCGCGTGCGCGCGCACCAGATCCAGTTGCAGACCGAGCAGCACGTCGGACCTGACTGTGGGCTCGAGTTCGTCGAGCAGGCGCAGGGCGGCCTCGCGCTGATCGCTGGCGCTCAGGATCGCCGCCAGCAGCAGGCCGGCACGCGCGGCGTCGGCGCCTTCGCCGGCATCCAGCAGGTCGCGTCGCAGCGATCGGGCCTTCAGCTCCGCCGCGACAAGGTCGCCGCTGCGCGCGCCCAATTCGGTCAGGTCGAGTTCGCTGATGCGCACCCAGGCGGCCAGCCCGGCTTGCTGCCGCAGCTCCAGGGCCGACTGGAAACGCTGCTGCGCCCGGTCGAAGGCGCCCTGGTACAGATGGCGCCGGCCCTCGGCGCTGTGCAGCGCCGCCAGACGCTGCGGCGCGATCTGCTCGCTGCGCTCGGCGTAATCGAGCACCGCAGCGGCGCCGGACAGATCGGCGCGGAGCAGCAGCAGTTCGCCCAGACTGGCGCGGCAGGCGAACTCGAAATCCGCGGCGCCGAGCGCCTGAAAGCCGGCCAGTGCCTCGCTCAGACGCTTTTGCGCTGCGTCGAGCTTGCCGCCACGACGATCCTGAATACCCAGGTTGAACTGCAGCCGGGCAACGTCGAGGCGGGCATCGACTGCGCGAAACTCGGCCAGTGCGGTCTCGTTCGCCTCGCGCGCGGCCTCACTGCGGCCGGCAGCGCCGTAGAGGATCGCCAGATTGCTCAAAGCCACCGCCGCACCGCGCCGATTGCCGCTGTTGCGAAAGGCCGGCAGGGCCTGCTCCAGTTGCGCCTCGGCATCGCTGCTGCGGCCCAGCCGGCCGAACAACATGCCCAGATTGTTGCGTGCCGCGGCCTCGCCGGCCACATCGCCGGTCTCCAGATACAGGCTCAGGGCGCGCTCGCCGCTGGTTCGCGCAGCGTCCTGGTCGCCCACGCGCTGCTGCGCCACCGACAGCACGTTGAGCGACCCGGCCAGTTCGCGCAGGTCGCCGCGCGCCTGTTGCTCCGGCAGCAAGGCGGTGACCTCGGCGACCGCCTCCGGCGCCTTGCCGGCCAACACCAGCGCATAAGCCGCTTCGCGGCGGGCCGCCGCCGCCCCGCGCGCGTCGCCGAGCGCATCGGCGGCGTGCGCCGCTGTTTGATAGTGCGCGATCGCAGCGTCGAAGGCGCTGGTTTCGCGCGCCAGACTGCCCTGAAGCATCGCCAACCGCTGCGCCCCGGCCGGCCAGGCGTCGGCCGCCAGCGCCACCGCCGCGGCGGCGATCAGGGATCGGGCGCGTTCGTGCTGGCCCATCAAGGTGAGTGCCGCGATCGCCTCCATCTGCGCTTCCAGCCGCGTCCGCGGATCCTTGCCATTGCGCTCGGCCTGCTCGGCCGCGTCCAGCCGCTCGCTCTGGCTGCCGCCCAGACCCGCCAGCCGCGCACGCGCAAGATCGATCTGCGCCGGATCGAGTCGCGCTTCGGGCAGTGCCGTCAGGAAGTCCAGGGTGCGTGCGGCATCCGCGCTGCGACCGGCAGCAAGCTGTGCCCGGAACAGACTCATGCCGACATTGCTGTCGCCCGGATCGAGCTGGAAGGCGGCGTGATAATTGTCCACCGCCACCTCCCAGCGATAATGCAAGGCGGCGTCCAACGCCTCCAGGCGCAAGCGCTCGGGGCGCGCCAGGGCGGCACCGGCAGCCAGCGCGGCCGCCGACAGCCCCTGGGCCCGCTGCATCTCGCCATGCTCCGCATGCAACGCCGCCAGCGTGGCCAGCGTGGCCGGCGCCGACGGTTCACGCGCCTGCGCCTTGCCGAGCAGTTCGCGCGCCAGATCAAAGCGACGTTCGCGCAGGGCCTCGACACCCCGATCGAACCAGGCACGCGCTTCCGGCTCGGCCGGCCGGCCGGAGCGGCCGACATCGATCGGCAGGAAGGCCGGTTCGGGCGTGCCTGCGCCCTGCGGCCACCACATCACGGCCATCACAATCAGCGCCGCCGCCATTGCCAGCCAACTCCAGCGCCCGAATTGGTGTCGCTGCACAGCCGCCGGTGCCGTCGTGTCGGTCGCAACCGGCGCCGCCGGCGGCGCATCCGGCGCTACCGTTTGCTCGCGCGTACAGCGCTCCACCGGCGCCATGAAGCGGTAGCCGAGGCGATGCCGGGTCTCGATGTAGACCGCACTCTGAGCCGGATCGCCGAGTGCCTTGCGCAACTCGCGCACCGACTGCGAGACCACCCCTGGACTGACCTCCTGGCGACGCCAGACGCGATCGAGCAATTCCTCGTGGGAGACCACATCAGGCGCGGCGTCGAGCAGCACCTGCAGCAACTTCAGCGACATCGGGCGGACCGCCAGCAGTCCGTCCGGCCCAACCAGATGGGCCGCGCCTGCATCGAGCTCGAACGGGCCGAAACGATAGATCATGGGCCGATTCTAGTGTGGTTGCTGCACCTCCTCACCCACTTGTCGCTGTTCACCTTGAACGGGCAGAGGAGCCGCAGGCGACGAATGTCGTGAAAAGATCATGGAAACAGCATGGCGCGTACATCGCGAGGCATGGTGTGCGAGCCGACTGTGGACGCGAGTTCTCGGCCTGTGAGAGTCACGGTCGCCCCTGTCGGTGCATTTATTCGCGCATCAAACTGGCGGCGACCATGCGGACTGCCTTTTTGTCCGCAAAG